>JACCDN010237796.1_pt1 | contig 16234 bp, 11 predicted proteins | sample 7441691 | NCBI WGS metagenome assembly JACCDN01 (sample SAMN15323439, study PRJNA562643) | freshwater metagenome | isolation source: river surface water | place: USA:Blue River Watershed | collected 2017-08-16
AAGTGGTCGTGAGGATTTTTTTAAAAAAATTAAGAGATTTCTTTTTGAAGAAAAAAATAGAGAATTCTCTACAGACGAAAAAAGTATCAGTGGAAAGTTTAAAAGAGTTGACTTGGAAGGAAGGGGAATAAAAAGAATCGGAAAAGTTTTTAAACAGTTACCTAGTATTCTCTTATGTTCTTGTTCAACTGGAAAAGATTTTGGGATTGGTCAAGAAATTTCTAGAGGGTTTAAAGCCGAGGTTTCCGCTCCATTAGAAGATGCAGTACTGATCGGTATTCATACTATTTTTGATGAAAAGCAGGGTGTGCATTTAAAAGGAGAGTTTACAAATGAACGCTCACAACCAATACAAACTATTCACTACGTAAAAGGCAAGAAAAAACCGTTGCCAAAAATTTAGAACCAATCTTTCTAATTGACTAATTCGCTAACCTGTCATATTCTGTACATGGTATTCGTTTGAATTATTTGCTATGACTACATATCTTCAACAACTCAACAACCTCAAAGAAAAAGCTATTCAGGATTTTAAAAAATCTTCCAGCATGGCCGAGTTTGATGCGGTAGAAATTGTATATCTGGGTCGGAAAAACGGTGCTTTCACCGATCTCGTAAAACAGCTCAAAGATTTGCCTGCGGAAGAAAAAAAAGAAGCTGGTGAGCTCACCAATCGCGTTAAAACAGAATTAGAAGCAACTTTAAAAAAACAAAAGGAAACTTTTAAAAACGAAGCCTGGCAAAAGGCGTTGGAGGAAGAAAAAATTGATCTTACCGAACCCACCTATCCAACCCCGGAACGCGGCCATTTTCACCCCGTTACCACGCTGATGCGCGACCTCGAAGACTTTTTTTCGTCGATGGGTTTTGTGATTGCAGACGGACCAGAGCTTGAAAGTGACTATTACAATTTTACCGCGGTGAATATTCCGGAAGATCATCCCGCACGTGATATGCAGGATACTTTTTATATCAAAAATCATACACCAACTTCTGCTAAAGCTTCGGCGGGCACGTGGGTGATGCGTACACACACTTCTTCAGTGCAAGTGCGGGCGATGCAAAAACATGGCGCTCCGCTCAGGGCGATTTTTCCGGGAAAATGTTTTCGCAATGAATCTACCGATGTTCGTCACGAACATACTTTTTATCAACTAGAGGGTGTGGTGATTGATAAAAATATTAATCTTTCACATTTAAAAGGAATGCTCGAAGCCACGGCAAAACATTTGTATGGTCCGGAAACAAAGGTGCGTTTGCGCCCCAAATTTTATCCATTTGTTGAGCCGGGCGTAAATGGTGAAGTAACCTGTTTTTTGTGCAAAGGAGTTGGTTGTAGATTGTGCAAAAATACAGGATGGCTCGAAGTGCTCGGTGCGGGCATGATTCATCCGAATGTTCTAAAAGAAGGGGGAATTGATCCAAATTTGTATCAAGGTTTTGCTGTTGGTTTTGGTTTTACCCGGTTAACGATGTTGAAGTATGGAATTGATGATGTGCGTTTACTGCAAAGTGGTAATTTAAAATTTCTGAAACAGTTTTAGTATGCTAATCTCTTTTAATTGGCTTAAAAAATATATTAAATTGGCGGATTCTACTACGCCCGAGGAAGTTGCTCAAAAATTGATGATGAGTACTGTTGAGGTTGAAGGAATTGTAAAACAGGGCGAACACCTAAATAATATTGTTGTTGGTAAAATTCTTAAAGTAGAAAAACATCCAGAAGCTGATAAATTAAATTTGTGCACGGTTGATTTGGGAAACGAAAAGTTGGTTTTGGTGTGTGGTGGTAGCAATGTGGCAGAAGGCTTATTGGTAGCGGTTGCCAAAGTTGGTGCGCGTGTGCGCTGGCATGGAGTAGGGGAGTTGATCACTTTAGAACCAGCCGTAATTCGTGGGGTAGAATCGCGCGGAATGATTTGTGGAGCAGATGAAATTGGTTTGAATGACATGTTTCCCAAAAAAAGTGAAAAAGAAATTCTTGATTTGAGCAGTCTGAAGTCAAAACCAGGAACGTCTCTGGCCGAAGCGCTATCATTAAACGATACATTTTTTGAAATCGACAACAAGTCGCTCTCTAATCGACCTGATTTGTGGGGACATTATGGTATTGCCCGAGAAATTGCTGCGCTTTTCAATCGACAGGTCTTAGATTACAAAACAAAAACCATAAAATTAAAACAAGAGCGGGAACTGAGTGTAGAAGTACATGCTAACAAAGAATGTTTGCGTTACCAGAGTGTAATAATTTCCGGAGTGGGTGTTGAGAGTTCGCCAGCTTGGTTAGTACAAGCGTTGAATACTGTTGGTATTCATTCGGTAAACAACATCGTAGACGCTACAAATTATGTGATGTTTGATCTTGGTCAACCACTTCATGCTTTTGATGCGGATAAAATTAGTGGGAGCATTGATGCCAAAAAAATAATTGTGCGAAAAGCGCGGGAAGGTGAAAAAATTAAACTGCTTGATGGAACAGAAAAAAGTTTAACCCAAGAGGTAATGGTGATCGCTGATGATCAAAAAGCTTTGGCTGTTGCTGGAATAATGGGGGGTTCGGAAAGTGCAATTTCGGAAAAGACGACAGCCATTATTTTAGAATCTGCTTGTTTTGAAGCTTCATCCATTAGACGTAGTTCATCTGGTTTGCACTTACGCACCGACGCTTCGGTTCGTTTCGAGAAAGGTTTGGATCAGCAACTAACCGAGCAAGCTCTTAATAAAGTAGTAGAAATAGTGCTTGAAATTTGCCCTAAAGCTCGAGTGGTTAGTACGGTTGTAGATGTAAGAAACTCAGTCCAGAAGAAGAATATTGTTTCGGTGCCATACTCCCTTTTTGAGCAAAAGTTGGGCATCGTTATTTCCAAAAAAATAATCGTTTCTATTTTGGAACGTTTGGGTTTTGTGGTAGTTGATAAAAAAGATGTTTTGAATATCGAGGTTCCAACCTGGCGTGGCAAAGACATTCGTATTGCCGAGGATATTGTAGAAGAGGTGGTTCGGATTTACGGCTATGACCAGGTAGTAGGTTCGCTTCCTGCAATGGTTATTACAGCTCCTCAAGCCAATCCCATTCAACGATGGCAAAGGCTGCTCCAAGACATTGCGGTTTACGAAGGTGGTTTTTGCGAGGTTTATAATTATTCATTTGTTAGTAGTTCGCAAATTTTGGCATTCAACCATGATCTAAGCACTTACCTTGAACTTGATAACCCACTTTCTAAAGAAAAACCATATTTGCGTCGTAATCTGGCGATAAATTTATTAGAAAACGCGGCTAAGGCTATTCATGAACAACCAGTTTTGAAACTATTTGAGATTGGTAAGGTTTACCGTATTGAAGAGCCGGGAATGAAAGAAAAAGCCCAGAGTGATGTTTTGTTGCCGCGCCAAGATATGTATTTTGCGGCACTTTACACTGAAAAGAAAAATACGGAACCATTTCGAAAATTACGCCTCTTGCTAGAAAACATTTCACGCACGAGCGGATGTGAATTTACTTTAAAACAACCTTCTGAAATCGAACCCTCTTTTCACCCTACTCGCTCGGCACTAGTGATGGTCAACAATATGGAAGTTGGAGTGCTCTATGAATTGCACCCAAGCGTGGCAGAAAAATCTGGTATGGAAGAGCAAGTGGCAGTGATGGAGTTAAATGTTTCCTTGCTCGCTGAAAAAGATTTGTTCAAATCCGTAGTTTTTGAACCACTTACAACGTACCCTGAAGTGGTGCGGGATGTTGCTTTTTGGATTGATGAAAAATATACTCATGCCGAAATTGTAGAAGTAATTCTACAAGCAGACGAGTTGGTAAAAAAGGTAGAATTATTTGATGTGTACCGCGATAAAGAAAGAAAAGCTGAGAAAAGTATGGCTTACCACATTACCTATCTTGATAAAACCAAAACTTTGCAAACTACCGAGATCGATGCGGTGACGGAAAAAATTAAGAAACAACTAACTCTTCGCTTCAAAGTAAAGTTTCGTGACTCCTAAAAGTAGTCGTAAATATTCAGCTGTGCTATAATGAATAAGAAGTTGTGTATTTAGTATTTTCTAACTTCTAATCATTTTTTATGTTCCAATCTTCAAAAGATATTTTAAATATTGTGATTTCATTTTGTATTGTTTGGGTTACGGTTTTTATTTGCTGGATGTTTTATTATTTGATGAAGATTTTTAAAGATACGAGCAAAATTATAGAAGAATTTCGTATTCGTCTACAAGGTCTTTCGGAGGCAATTAAAAACATTGGCGAAAAAATTGAACGAGTACAAAATGTGCTCAATATGGTAACTGGTAGTGTGGGTAGTTTTATGAAAAGAACAGGAAAGAAAAAAAATGATCGTTCATCGGAAGATGATGATGAAGCTGGTAGTTTTGCAGAAGTTGCTAAAGACGCGGTTGATCGAGCGGTGGAAGCAACAGCAGACAGGATGAGAAAGATAACTAAAAAAATTAGAAAATAAAATGAATTAGAGTAAAAAAACAACCTTCTTTGCAGAAGGTTGTTTTTTTGTATCCTCGATCAAAATTTTTGATCGAGGGAATGTTGTGTGAAGTGCGCTTTACGGGCTAGCAGAGCTGGTAGCTTCCGCTTTCCTTAATATTTTTTTCGCCCGAAGTGTAGCGATTGCGGTGCGCCTTGATTTAAACGCCTTTTTCAACACATCAATGACATCTGTACCCAGCTGTAGGTTTTTGGCAACTCTTTCCAGGGTAGTTAAATCCACAATGACAGTATTGCACATACGCACGTTTTTTTGACAAATGAACAGTCTTGGTGGGGTGCCAATTGAAGCGAGTGAAAATTGGTCAACAAAATTCCGTCGCGATACTTGAACCATGTTTTCTTTTCTCCGCTTTGCGTAAGTTGAAGCTAGGCAAACAACAATGAAATCTATAATTTTGAATAAAATTTGTCAAATACGCTTTTTGTTAAAATCAATTGATTTTCAAAACAAGCTCAGGTAAAATAGGGGCTCTCTTCATACAATATGTCTCAATTTGTCCACCTCCATACACATAGCCACTATTCATTGCTTGATGCATTGCCCAAAATAGATGAGCTAGTAAAAGCCGCTAAAGAACGTGGTTTTTCGGCGTTGGCACTTACGGACCATGGAAATATGTATGCGGCTATTGAATTTTATGAAGAATGTCATAAGCAAGGAATAAAGCCCATTCTCGGATGTGAAGTGTATGTTGCTCCAAACGGTCGGTTTGATAAGCATGCTCATGATGAAAAACCCTATCATTTGGTTTTGCTAGCATTAAACTATGTTGGGTATAAAAATTTAATGAAACTCGTTTCGCTAGCGGGTACTGAGGGGTTGCATGTGAAGCCGCGTGTAGATAAAGAATTGCTTACCCAATATCATGAAGGTTTGGTAGCTTTGTCTGGGTGCGTTGAAGGTGAAATTTCACGAATTCTGTATAAAGAAAAAAACTTTGCTAAAGCCAAACAGGTTGCTCTTGAATTTGAGCGCACGTTTGGCAAAGACAATTTTTATTTGGAACTTCTAGATTTGCCGGGTCAAGATGGTCAAATGGAATTGAACGGAGAAATGATTAAGCTCTCGCAAGAAACGGGTATTCCGATGGTAGTAACGCGTGATACCCATTATTTAGAGCAAGATGATGCAGAGGCGCAAGATATTTTAACCTGCATTCGTGATGGGCGTATTCTAGAAGATCCTAATCGCGTTTCGATGAGTAATGTAGATTATTCATTTGTTTCCGAAGGTGAAATTATTAAAAGGTTTAAGCACGTTCCACAAGCCTTGGAAAATACAGTAAAAATTGCCGAGCGCGTAGAATTAACTTTGGAATTAAATAAGTGGCATTTTCCTAATCTAGATTTGCCTGATGGGGAAACAGCCGATACTTTTTTAAAAAAACAAGTGTATGAAAAGTTACCAACTCTTATTGAGTTTACAGATGCGGTAAGAATACGTGCAGACTATGAGCTAGATATTATTGCCAAAAAAGGATATTCACCTTATTTTTTGGTTGTAGCTGATTATGTAAAATACGCCCGTGAGCATGATATTGTGGAAACAACTCGTGGCTCGGGTGCCGGCTCAATTGTTTCATATGCTCTTGGTATTACTACTGTTAATCCATTGTATTTCAAGTTACCTTTCGAACGTTTTTTAAACCCTTTTCGTCCTAGCCCTCCCGATATTGATGCGGATTTCGCAGACGACCGCCGCGACGACATGATTGCATATGTAACGGAGAAGTATGGTGTTGATAAGGTTGCGCAAATCATTACTTTTGGAACCATGGCCGCACGCGGTGCTATTCGCGATGTGGGTAGGGCACTTGGCTATTCATATTCATTTTGTGATCAAGTTTCCAAACTTATTCCCTTTGGCGCTCAAGGCTTCCAGATGACCATTTCAAAAGCACTAGACTTAGAACCAGATTTAAAAGAGCTGTATACTAAAAACCCACAAGCTCATCGTTTGATCGATTTAGCAAAACAAGTAGAGGGATGTGCAAGACATACTTCAATTCATGCGGCCGGTGTTGTTATTTCACCAACACCTTTAACCGATTTTACTCCGATTCAGTTTGAAACGGGTGGCACCAAGCTTGTTACACAGTATGAGTTTCATACTGTTGAAGCGGCGGGCATTCTCAAAATGGATTTTTTGGGTATTCGCAATCTTTCGATTCTTGGAAATGCGGTAGAAATTGTAAAAAAAACAACCGGACAAAAAATTGATATATATAGTTTACCCTGGGATGATAAAAAAACGTATGAAATGTTGGCGCGTGGAGAAACAGTCGGTGTGTTTCAGCTTTCTGGGTCGGGGATGACCAGGTACTTAAAAGAATTAAAGCCGACAACTATTTTTGATATTATGGCCATGGTAGCGTTGTTTAGGCCTGGTCCTATGGAATCTATTCCAGACTATATTAAACGCAAGCATCATCCAGAAACAATTGAATATTTAGACCCTCGCATGAAGGATTACTTAGATCAATCTTTGGGTTTGATCGTATACCAGGATGATGTTTTATTAACTGCCATAAATTTGGGTGGTTACAATTGGGAAGAAGCAGACAAATTTCGCAAAGCCATGGGGAAAAAAATTCCTGAAGAAATGATGAAACAAAAGGAGAAGTTTTTTAAAGGATGTAAAGAATTTGGTAAAGTTCCCCAAGAAAATATTGAAAAATTATGGCATCTTATTGAGCCGTTTGCCGCATATGGTTTTAACAAAGCTCATGCCGCAAGTTATGGTGTTGTTGCTTATCAAACAGCCTACTTGAAAGCGAATTTTCCTATTCAATACATGACTGCAATTTTAATTGCAGAAAGTGGAGATATTGATAAGGTACCAGAAATTATTAGTGAATGTGAGCGCATGGGTGTAAAAGTTTTGCCACCTAACATTAATGAAAGCTTCAAGAATTTTGCAATGATTACGCCAGAAAACGGCGAAGAACCGCATATTCGATTTGGGCTTAATGGCATTAAAAACTTAGGAGAGCATATTGCTGACGTTATTTATCAAGAACGAAAAGCGCGTGGCAAGTTTTTATCGCTCGAAGATTTATTGTCTCGAATACATGATCGAGATTTAAATAAAAAATCATTAGAAAGCTTGGCAAAATGCGGAGCGCTTGATGGGTTCGGATTTGATCGTAATGTATTATTGGCGAACACGGAAAATTTTATTAACTATACCAAGCAAATTCATGAACATAGTGGTTCAAAACAAAATTCTCTTTTTTCAGGAACATCCATAGCTCTTGATGCAAAAGTAAGAATGGTTAAGGCAAGAGAGGCAACTGAAGATGAAAAATTAAAGTGGGAAAAAGAATTACTTGGTTTGTATGTGTCTGCTCACCCGTTTTCTTTTTTCCAAAAAGTAATGGAAGGTTGTTTGACGCCTATAAAAGATTTATCAGCTTGTGGTAAAAGTAGTTGGGTAATTGTGGGTGGTGTAATAGATTCTACTAAAAAGAAAATTACCCGTAGCGGCAAAGCCATGATGTTTGTAAAAATTCAAGATACTACTAGTAGCTTAGAGTTGTTAGTTTTTCCGCGTACGTATGAAACTACCAAAGAAGTATGGGTAGAAGGTGCAACTGTATGTGTGATTGGAAAAACCGGAGAAGAAGAAGGGGATGACAAGTTGTTTGTAGAAAAAGGATATATTATTACCCCAGAAAATGTACAAGGTTTAGTAAATCAGTTGTCGATAGGTTCGCGTTCAACGGCTGCAAAAAATACTTCTGCTGTTGAATTAAAAAAAGAAAGCGTTGTAAAAAAGATAGAAGAAGTTTTAGATGGAATTGAAATAGTTTTAAGTGCAGAGGATGTAAAAAATAAGGCAGATAAAATTAAAGAAATTTTAACCCAAGCGCCGGGAGAAAAAATTGTATATTTACGTGTGGGTGATAAGCGAATTAAAACTGCGTTTACAGTTAATTGGTCACCCGCTTTACAAACAGAGTTAGAAACTATTTTATAAAAAAAGATCTCTCGTTACAACGGGAGATCTTTTTAAGATGTATCAATTTTTTTCAGCAAAGTGGCTTGCCGAGGGACAGCTGCAGATCCAAAAAATTTAGATATACAGCTGTCGGTCCCTCGGTGTTAGCGGACCTTTTTTAATATCGAGGCTGAAGCCGAGCTATTCGTGCTCGGCAGCCTCTTTGGTGTTCGGCGCTGGTGGTAGCTGCCGAATTTCTTTCTGCGTGAGGGTGCCCAAGAGGGCTTGGGCCAACACCGGCCTTTGGTGCACATCGGCCACTAGGTAGGCGTTGATCAGGTCTTTCTTGATATGCGCCCTCCTGAGTTCTCGACGAAAAGCGAGGTGGTTGCCGAGCTCTCGCATGAGAACAACTGTCACAATGATCCCAATAATCTCCCACACTTTGCTTTCTCCTTTTTTTGGCTACTTCTTCCGCCGGTAGTACTCGGTCCGCGCCCACCGGTAGGTGCGGCCCTTCTTCTGTGTGTACGACTGCGGGAATTCATGGATGGTGCGGAAAGCCACGATCTCTCGAACGTTACCCGCTTCGTCCACGTATTCCTCTGGGATCTGGGCCAGTGCCTCCGCCATGGTGGGGCTGAAACTGCTCGTATAGAGGTGGTAGGTGATGACGACCAACAGCACCTCTACTTTTTGAGTAAATGGTGTGTGGTTAAATTCATCGCCGAACATATCGGCATTCACCAACACACTGAGCAATGGCCTTCTCGGAGTGAGGCTTTTTGGTTTAAGCTCAGAGAAGTTTCCATCCTCCTCCACAACCAATGCCGAAACGTGGCTCGATCGGCTGATAATGCCGAGGGAGCCCACGTTCACTCCACCACGCACTGGGTCTTGAAAAAAACTAGTGACGGACGGATCTCGGGATATGCTGCTCATGGCGCCTCCTTGGTTTGTAAATTCACCCAAAAAATAAGATTAGTTATAACTCTACTCTTAAATTTTGACTAAATTTAGCCAAAAAGACTATATACCGTACCAAAAAAACAGTCTTTTGTCAAGGTAGGGTTTGGACAAGCTTTTTGTTAAAAAATATGACCTTAAATTAAAAGACCTCACAAAAGGAGTGAGGCGCGCGGTTTGAACGAAATTTTGAGTTTTAATGTTTAGGAGGCGGTGTTGGAGTTTGGTTGCTCAGCAAAGCATCTAGCACCATGGAAAGGAGGCTTTCATAGTGGGTCGGCTCATCTTTTTGAGCTTTTATTAGCAGTGCAATCCAGTCACGCTCTGTTTGTGTGCGTGGACGCAGTGCTATAACCGTGCCCTCATCACTATTAGTTAATTCTCTCAATTGACTGGCTGCGTCCACGACAGTATTTGCCACCAATAAATGAATATATTTTTTTTGGCACGTTTTCAAAAAACCAATGAATATCATTTGAGTTTGGGTATTCATGAATTTCCCTCCAGGTTTTTCTTTCTCGAACTTTTCTGTTTCGAGAGATTAGTGATGGTACTACTGTTTAATAGAGTGTGTCAACGTTTAATGAGAACAGCTTGAAGAATTTATAGTAAGAAAAATTTTTTCTAAAAAAACGGGTATTATTGGAATGCTTTATTAATAAATAAACAATCTGTTTTAACAAATTGCTTACGAGTGTGACAGGGGGGAGATTCGAACTCCCGACCTCGGGGTTATGAATCCCGTGCTCTAACCAACTGAGCTACCCTGCCAAAAGTGTGTTCATGATACGGTTTTTCTCAAGGTTTGTCAATCTTAAAAATAGAAAAACCGCATGGGGTTTTATAGGGAAAACCATATAATGCGGCTGTGTTACAGATTGATATGGATAGCAAGTGTTCCAGTGCCTGCGGTTGCGTATGTTCCCGCAGACCATTTAGGGGCAATTCCAGCCAACACTTCAAACACGATTTCAGTGCGCTCTCTTTCAAGCAAGGTGATTTCTAGTCCAGCTTGAAGTGGAATTTGAGTATCTGGGTACCAGAGTATTCCAACAGAATCTCTTCGGTTGAACCAGTTCCAAACTAATGCTGATTGAAATACAAAGTGGAGGGGTTCGATTAGATTAAAACTACACTCAATACCTGCTATAGCGGACTTTCCATATGGATTTATTGGTTCGCTTAAAGCAAGTTCAATACCAGTAAAAAGTGTAATTTCTATTGGTTCATGTTTTATGTTTAATCCAATATGTGCTCCTAAGTCACCACTCCCCGCATCATTTGCGGTTTTTGATCCGTTAAGATCAAGTGCTAGATTGAATCGAAAAAGTGTTTCTTTAGCCGGCTCATTTTTGGGTTGGAGGTGAGTACGGATTATTTTTTTTCTTGTTTTTGCAAAAGAGGTGGATGGTGAGGAAAACCAAAGAATTGTTAGTAAAAGAACAAAGTATGTTTTCACGGCAGCTCCTTCTTATTGCAACTCAGTTGCAATAAGAAACACTACTATGCCAGACTAAATTTGTCAAGAATCTGCGCGCTTGGTAGAATGAGTTTTAGTTTTATCTCTAGAATAGATGTATGGTTCAAATACATGGCGCGTTAGAAACTCTGCGTTTACAAGGCGATCGTATTACTGTGGTTAAAAGAGCGATTATTGAAATTTTGTCTCAGGCAGAAAAACCGCTATCTGTTTTGGATATGCAAAAAAAACTTAAAGCCAAAAAGCTGTTAGCTAACAAAACAACTGTTTATCGTCAGTTGAATATTTTGGTACGGTATCGCTTAGTTCACGAAATTCGCCTGAATGAACGCACGAAACGATATGAATTATCTAAAAAAGATGATCACCACCATCATTTAGTATGTATGAAGTGCGATGTAATTGAAGATATTAGTTTTAAGGACGATTTGTTGCGACAAGAAAAAAAAATTCTTAAAAAAAGTAATTTTAAAGTGCTTCAACACTCGTTAGAGTTTTATGGTTTGTGTAAGAAGTGTCATGGTTAATCTTTGGTGGTTGGAATGTTTTGTTTTGCAAAAAAATAGGATGCGCAGAGAGTGCTTAGGGGCACAGCCAGTATTAGTGCGCTACTTCCAACAACAACACGAACAATTTCTTCTGAAACAAAACCGCTATTTAAAGTCATCCATAAAGTTAAATTATTTTTTGTTGCAAATAACAAAATAAGTGGGAAAGATGCCCCAACATAGGCGAGAACCAATGTATTGATTAGCGAGGCGATGTGTTCCTGACCAATTGAAATACCACTTCGGTATAATTCTTTAAAAGTAAGTTTTCTATTGGCATTGTGAATTTCTTCGACAGAAGCCGTTTGGGCTGTTGTGACATCATCAAGTATGCCTGTTACGCTTATTATTATTCCTCCCAATAGCAACCCTTTTAAGTCGATAGGAGTTCCATTAAATTGCAGGTAGAACGCTTCTTCGGTTCCGTTGCCTGATAAATGACTAAAATGTACCAGGAGTAAATCTATCACTATGGCAATTACTAATGTGATAAAGCTGCTTAGCAGGGCAATTGAAGTGCGTTTATTAAAACCGTGTGATAAGTACAGTGAAAAAAACAAAATGATCATAGCGCCTGAAATTGAAATTAAAAGTGGGCTATGACCTTTTAGAATGAGTGGGATAATTCCATAAAAAATAACTGCAGTGCTAAAAAGAAGTCCTAATACGGATGTAAGGCCGCGTTTACGTGTAAAAAAAATTGCGAGAGAAAAAAATAAAGCAATAATAACAAGAATATTGTTGAGCCGATAATGATCTGTGATGTAATAAAAATTTTGTTTAGCAGATCCGGCTGGTTTTACTAAAACAACTTTTTCACCCACAACTACTTTTTGAGATTGTTCGATAGCAAACAGTGCTCCGTGATCGATAATAATTTTTTTTCCTTTTTCATCTCCGTCATTAATCTCAATTTCTACCTTTTGATAATCTTGAACAACACCAGGTTCAACTTCTTTTTTTCCTTCCTCAAGAATAGAAATAACGGTACCGCGAAAATAGTGGTCTTGGAGTTCTGTAGTGGTTGAAGTATTTATTTCTCTTTGGTCAAATTCTGTGGTCGTAGCATGAGTACTAGTAAGATCGCTGAGCAATAATACTAATACAACGACAGTTAAAAGTTTTTTCATATAACTGGAATACAGAGAAGTAATTTTAAAATATGAGTAAAGCCGTTCGTATAATAGCATTTATTTAATCTCATTAACATAGAGTTAGGTTGCGTTTTTTCCCGTACATTATAGTGCGGGATTTTTTATATTTAGCTAATCTTAGTATATTTTTAAGCAACTATCCACATCAAATTCTTGACAGTAGCATATTTTTATCACAAGATTAAATGTTGTTTTAAAAGATTTCGAGCAGAATCCCGTGGTCGTAAACTAGGGGATTCTGTAGGGGTCTTTGACCCAAAATCCTTCAAAAGTAACCCAAAGAAAAAGGTGAAAGCAATGATCAAGCATTGTGGTCTCGTGTTTCTGTTCGCGCTGCTCGCGGCGTGTGATGGTGAGGGTTCGCCACCCGTGTCCTCAATCACGCCAGGCGGTTCTTCAAAGAGCTGTTTCGGAAGCATTTCGCACACCGAGCAGCTTGGTTGGGCTGAGCATGTGTTGGTGGCTGCTGTTGGTGGTGAGTGGGTAGTTGTAACGGATCCGGGACAGAAGAGCCCGGCGCAGGTGTTGCACTACAACAACCAGGGTAGCCCTACTGGGGCGGCCATTGATCAATTGTCTGATTTGAACGGCCAGCTCGGTTCGCTTGAAGGAAGTGTGGTTGAAGCCAGTTACCTTATCACGGGGTACAATGTTGGTGATGAGGATGGGCGGCCAACCCCGATTGTGCTTACGCGCTCCCTGGCTGGTAAGAATATTTCTTCTGTCAGATGGTCGGCGGGTGTGGTGACTTCACAGACCCGTGGTGAGGGAGGATTCTATGCTGCCTTTACGGCGCCTGACAAGAACAATGAAGACAAAGAGAATAGCTTTCCCAGGGTGCAGACCATTCTCAAGCGAGTGAGCCTTGGTGGTAGCACGGATGTGATTGAGACTCTCACCCACAACGGTGCATTGTGTGGCGTTGCCGGGGGGGTTGCTGTGGATGAGGATGGTAACCTGGGTGTAGTGTATGTTGCTGGAGATAGGCGCTCGAGAAGCTACAACCTTCTCTTTGAGAAGTCTCGGGGAGGTGGCAGATTTGCTGCCATCGCGTCGTTTGCGGCCTTGAATGGCGCTGATATGTCGTCGTTTGATAGCTGCCGGCCGGAGTTGGTTGTTAAGCCGTTCGGAATCTTTCCGACTGTCTATGGTGGCTGGCAAGTGTTTTGGGCTAGTGCGCTGGCACCAGATGTGGTCGCTATGGCAACCCTCGATCGGCTCGGCGTGGTGCGTAGTACTACGCAAATCGTTATGCCGAACAACGGCAAGGCTCGCAAGCTGGTGAAGTTGCCAAATGGCAACTACCTGGCGGCTTACACTGGTGATAATGTTGTTGGTGTTGTGATCGTTCATGGGAACGGCGAGGTTTTCGGCCATCGCGAGTTGGTTTATGCCAAGGTAAACAACCTGCCTCAGAAACCTGAAAACGCGAGCACTGTCGATCTTGCGGTACTACCTAGTGGAGACTATGCTGCCTTGGTTTTCGTGACTTCGGGCGGGCAGGGTTTGTCACAGATTTTCTCAATCGATTGTGAGTAGAAAAATGCATTGCTGAAAAGCGGAAGGGCAAGGTTTGAAAAAAAACCGGAAGCCCAACTTAATTGACTAACTAAAAAAGTTGGTCACCTAAGTTGCTTCCGGTTTTTTGTTTGCTAAAAAGTATTCCAAGAAGTAGGATCATCGCTTGCCACCTGAAAATTACTGCTTATATTTTGGCCAGATTGATCTAGGTAAGAAATTCTATAACTATGTCCGGGAATAAGTGGAAAGTTAAAAATTGTTCTAAAATGAATCACAGCGCTGAGAGCTAAACTATCTAGCTCGATGGCAACATTTTTTCCGTTGGTCATATCATCTAGAGTAACAGTATCGTATTGAATACCAGAGTTTTGGTTGATAATGGTAAAAACATATCCAGATTCATAAGAAGCGTTGTCGTTTCTGGTAAAAGGATAGGGGAGTTCATTAATACTTTCGGTGTAGGTATAAAGTGTTGTGCCATCTTTTGGATAAATTAATTGTGCCGGCAAGCTTTCAGTATTTTGATTATGTCCAATATTTACCACCACCGGTTTTTCGTTGTAGAGCGAATAATTTATTCCAAATTCATCTTGTATTCCCAGGTTGCGATAGAATCCGATCTCTTCTGCGTTCTTGGCTAAAAATTGCATGCGGTGCAAAGGAATGTATAACAAGCGAAATAGTGCGGCAAGTTTTGTTTTTTCAAAAGCAATTCCTTCCGAAACTGTCGCCATTTGGTAACCAAGCGCTTTGGCACGTTCCATGGGGCTGGTGCCTGTGAAACCAGGAATCTCTTTTGACTCACCATGAAAATCTGAGACTTGTAGATCTTGAAATAAAGATTTGTATTCTAAATCTTTTTGCGCTTCATCAATGTAGTCAACATGATTTTTGGCTGTATTTTTTAAAATCGTAGAAAGTTTAAGAAGGGGTAATGTATATTCTTTGCGGAAAAGATTAATTATTTCAACAATCTCTTCGTCGGTAAAATCTTTATCGGTAAATAAGTTGAGCTTTTGAAAATTTTTGCCACTGATGAGCATATCGGCAAAGTAGCGTATTTTCTGTTCATGGTTATTCATCATGTCTTCCATTTCTTTAGTAACTCGCGGATCGTCAGAAACATATGGGTTGGTTCGTATTGTGGTTTGTTGAGTCTTATTTTTTTCTTCAGGATAAACGTAATCATCGCCATTTGAATAAGCGGGGAAAAAACTATCGCTTTCTGTTTTGTTGCGGTTTAATTGTGCATCCGTTGATGTATTGTTACCACCCAGTACTTGTTGTAAGCGAGTATTTTCTTCCGCTTCAATTTGATTTAAGTAAGTGGTTGTTATTTGTTTATATTTTTTGTTTAAACCAAGCTCAATACAAGATTCTTTAGAAGAGTAACATAAATCTTTGGCAAAATCTTGATCCGTATATGAATTTTGATTTTTTTGGTAATGATTTTTTATCATTTCGCAGGCAGCTTGTTTAAAAATAGCAGAAGTTTTTTTAGCGCACACATAATTTTTCATTGCAGTGTAGGCTTTTTGATTTTTCTTACCGGAAATAGTGGAAATTTTTAATGTTGCCGCAGAAACAAAAGAAATGGTCGCAAGCGGCATGATGGCCATGGCGATCATTTCGGTGATGAATATTTTTTGAGTAAGAGTTTTTATTTTTTTAAACATCATACGTATAGTATAACAAGTGCAGGGCATTTTAAAAAGCACTCATCAAACAATTTTTTTCCACAAAGTTATTAATTTCCATGTGGTTTCATGCTATACTAAATATATCTCCTGAGGTCGAAAGTTAAAACTTATCAGAAGAAATGGTGTAATAACTATATTTAATTTACTTAAATATCATTCCCTATGGTTTTTATGAATGCAAATTTTAATTTGAAAACACACGCAAAAATAGTAATGGGAGGGATTTTTTTATTTACCCTATTTTTCTCAAACATCGCTACCTCTTACGCTTTACCAAATAGCTGTCCACAAGATCTTAGAATGGGAGATGAGTTAAAAGTTCCTGGTAAACCAGCTATCTACGTACTAGATAAAGATTCAAAACTACACTACTTCTCAAGCGGTTATATCTACAAAAGTTATAAAGACTCCT
>JACCDN010150136.1_pt1 | contig 16230 bp, 12 predicted proteins | sample 7441691 | NCBI WGS metagenome assembly JACCDN01 (sample SAMN15323439, study PRJNA562643) | freshwater metagenome | isolation source: river surface water | place: USA:Blue River Watershed | collected 2017-08-16
ATGGTTTGGTTATTTTGATCTTCAGTTAAGGTCAATACTAATCGATAGCGATTATCTTGTGATTGTGTGATTGCATGCACTGTCACTTTTTTGGCAAGTTCAATCACCAAACGGGTCTTTTCTTTACTCTTGGACGGGCTGGAACGAATTCTTTTTACTAAATTCGCTCCACTGAATGTCAAAGGCAGCCCTACGATATTCCCATACTGCCCGAGCTCAAGCACAATACCTTCTGATCCATACAAAGGGAATAAAGCGTATATTGGACGATCATCAGAACTGAAGATAATGCGCGTGTTACGCTCTCCGGGGTAAACCTTGACATCCGTTAATCGGGTCGCTGACACCGATAAACTGATCAAGGCCAAAAAAATCATGAGACCTCTTGCAATTGCATATTTTTCCCAGGCAAGCATCGTTCAAGTTATCCTAAGATACGCATTAAACGAGAAAAAATATTGATACCCTGCTCAGACACTGCAACCAGATGCGCCTGACGGTGCATCTCCTGAAAAAACAAATGGAGTTCGATATCCGGTTCAGGCAAAAATCCTGCGCCTCGCTGTGGCCACTCCACAAGACAAATTCCTTGCTGATCAAAATAATCACGCATTCCCATAAATTCCAACTCTTGCACATCAGCAAGGCGATACAGATCAAAATGATAAATCATTCTTGTGGGCAAATCATACGGTTCAACGAGTGTGTAGGTTGGACTTTTCACATTCCCTGGATAACCCAATTCGCGAAGAAAACCACGACTGAAGGTTGTTTTCCCGGATCCTAACACGCCGAATAAATAAATCACGCAGGCCTGGTCGCAGGCACGGGCCATTGCAGCACCCAATGCAATGGTCGCGGCTTCATCCTCTAAAGGCAAAATGATTTTCTTCATTGAAAAAAAGTAACCGGCCCTATGGTAAACTGATGCCAATCCGTTTTATTTTGGCCCACCATGACGCAAGCTCTCGATCTGGAACAATTAGCTCAACATATCAAGAAATGGGGCCACTCGCTAGGATTCCAGCAAGTTGGTATTTGTGATACTGACCTGACATCGGAAGAACCGCGCCTGCAGGCTTGGCTGGATAAACAATATCATGGAGAAATGGCATGGATGGCACGCCATGGCATGCTGCGTGCCCGTCCTCATGAATTAGTGCCTGGGACATTACGGGTCATCAGCGTACGCATGAACTATTTATCCGCCAAGGCCAGCTTTGCCAGTACGCTTAATAATCCTGAGCTGGGTTATATCAGCCGCTATGCATTAGGCCGAGATTATCACAAGTTATTACGCCAGCGATTAAAAAAATTAGGTCACTACATTCAAGAATACTGCAGTCAAATTCATTTTCGGCCGTTTGTGGATTCAGCACCCGTAATGGAACGGCCCCTTGCGGCTAAAGCTGGGCTGGGTTGGGTTGGTAAACATTCACTGCTATTAAATCATGAAGCAGGTTCATGGTTCTTTCTTGGTGAATTATTGATCGATATTCCGCTACCATTGGACACACCCGTACAGGAACAATGCGGTCGCTGCGTAGCCTGCATCACCATTTGCCCTACAGGTGCTATCGTTGCGCCTTATACCCTGGATGCACGTCGTTGTATCTCTTATCTTACCATTGAATTGGCTGGCGTTATCCCTCAGGAGTTACGTTCATTAATCGGTAATCGCATCTATGGCTGTGACGACTGTCAGTTGATTTGCCCATGGAATCGTTTTGCACGGCTCAGCGAAGAAAGGGATTTTAATCCCCGCACGGTATTACATGCTACTGAATTATTGGAATTATTTTTCTGGGATGAGAAAACCTTTCTGGCAGAAACCACCGGCTCAGCCATACGCAGGATCGGTTACTTACGCTGGTTACGCAATATATCCGTTGCTCTGGGAAATGCCCCTTACCGGGATGCCATTGTTCTGGCATTACAAAAGCGCAGAGGATACCACTCGATGTTAGATATACATATTGAATGGGCTATTAATCAACAGTTAGCCCGACGAGCCGGTCAATCTGTTGAAGTTCAAACGTTACGAAAAAAACGACTGATCAATGCCATTAAAAAAGGCCTGCCTCGAGATGCATAACATTATTCGTTAACTTTTTTGCGATAAATTCCCTGGGTTATCTGTGTATAAAAATAAAAATACCTTTCCAATCAAGTAAGAAAAAAAATACAAGCGTTCGGCTTAGCATTTTTATACAAACTAATACCTAGTAAGATCATCAAGATAAAATAGGTTGTCTGCAATAACGCAAACGCATTATCCATTGTGGGACAATAATAAATCTGTGGATAAGTCTGTTGAGAAATCTAATTGACTATGTAAATGCACGGCAGAATAAAGAAGATTATTTATCTTGAAATCATCACTCATTGACAGAGCCCGTAAAGCGCTATGAACAGGCTCATGGCGTTAAATTTGTCAATATTGCGCATTATATATTTATAAAATACTGGCGATAATAAGCCAATTCCGCCACTGATTCACGAATATCATTCAGTGCTTGATGAGTATTTTGCTTTTTAAAGCCCGGTAAAATCTCAGGTTTCCAGCGACAGGCAAGTTCTTTTAATGTACTGATATCCAGACACCGATAATGAAAATAGGCTTCCAGGTGCGGCATATAACGAAATAAAAACCGGCGATCCTGACTGATACTGTTACCACACATGGGTGATTTACCAGCAGGAACCCACTGTTGTAAAAATGCAAGAGTCTGTAATTCTGCTTCCTTATCATCAAATAAGCTATTTTTAACCCTTGCAACTAAACCACTACCGGTATGCGTACGGACATTCCAGTCATCCATTAAACTCATTTGTTCATCAGATTGATGTATCGCTAATACTGGGCCTTCTGCCAGAATATTGAGATTGATATCAGTGATTAAAGTCGCTATTTCTATAATCCGGTCACGTTCTGGATCAAGACCAGTCATTTCCAGATCAAGCCAAATTAAATTATTTTCATTTTGAGTCATGATCTTCTCTGCCCGTGTGCCACATCATGTGCTTACCTCGATTAACTTTCTCTGACTACAATAGTGATATTACACAATCGCTGATATTTTAGTTCAGGAAAAACCAGATCACCCGTTAAATTTCTTGCAAAACTCGCTGTAGAGAAACATGTCAGGAAAGCTAAAAAACCAGAACATAACGCTGATTTTTTTACCAGATAACAACGAATACTATCAGAGTGATTCAGAACACGAGAACACTAAGGAGCACAGTGAGCAAGCATCAACTATCAAAACATCAACAACGTCAGTTAAACCTGAACCATCAACGCCGATTACGTTATTCCGACAAAAAATCTGAGTCTGGTTGCCTGTCCGGTAATGAACAGGAAGGCATTGTCATCAGCCGCTTTGGCCAACATGCACAGGTTGAATCCGCAGAGGGTGTCCTGTATCACTGCAATATCCGCCGCACCATTAGCTCTTTGGTTACCGGTGATAGGGTAGTGTGGCGTGCTGCAAACTCGCCACAAGAGGCTGTCCAACTCAAGGGAATCATTGAGGCTGTACATAAGCGGACCTCGATACTGGCACGACCTGATGTTGATGGTAGAACCAAACTTATCGCCGCCAATATTAATCAAATAGTGATTGTTGTTGCTATGTTACCGGCAACCTCACTGAATATTGTTGATCACTATCTGGTCGCTGGAGAAAGCCTGAATATTGAGCCTATGATCGTTTTAAATAAAATCGATCTATTCGCTGCACAAGAGCGCAAGGCCATTGATAATATAATGGATATTTACCGTCAGATCCCTTATCGCGTCTTTGAGGTTTCCAGTCAGACATCTGAAGGAATGCATGCTTTTGAACAGGCTTTAAGTGAACGTGTGAGTATTTTTGTTGGGCAATCCGGTGTTGGTAAATCCAGTTTACTGAATGTTCTGTTAGCCCCAAGTGAGCAATACACGCAGACGGGCGCACTTTCTGATCATTCAGGGCTTGGGCAACATACTACCACTAGCACGCGTTTATATCATTTCCAAAAAGGGGGGGATGTTATTGACTCTCCCGGAATACGGGAATTTGGGCTATGGCATTTAACGCCAGAACAAATTACTCACGGGTTTATTGAGTTCCGTCATTACTCGGGAAAATGCAAATTCCGCGATTGCACCCATAGTAATGACCCTGGCTGTGCAATACGTGAAGCTGTCGCATGTGGCCAGATTGCCGCAGAGCGATGGCAAAATTATCATGGCATTATGGAAAGCATAAAACATAAAATAAAAGAAATTCCATCAATCCAACGTTAGTTTCATTACAGTGCGCTTAAAAATTTTTATACTGTGTCTTTTTTATCAATTCAGGAGTCATCGTGTTAAATAACATCAAGATAAAACTACAATATTTAATTCCGAAACAATTAATGAGTCATATTGCAGGCTGGATTGCCAATCAACAAGCAGGTTGGTTGACGCAACTTCTCATTAAGACGTTTGCGCGTTATTACCATGTCGATATGACCCAGGCGCATAATCCAGAATTTTCATCATATCGCACTTTTAATGAATTTTTTGTTCGCCCACTGCGTAGCGGTATACGGCCCATCATCAGTGATCCTGATATCCTTACCTTTCCGGCTGACGGCACCATCAGCCAGCTTGGTACTATCCAGCAAGGAAAACTCATACAAGCCAAGGAACACAATTACAGTCTGGAGGCATTGTTAGCGGGTAACTGTCATCTGGAAAACGAATTTCAGGATGGTTTGTTTATCACTATTTACCTGGCTCCACCCGATTATCATCGAGTACACATGCCTTGTGACTCGGTATTACGTGAAATGATCTACGTACCTGGCGATTTATTTTCTGTTAGTCCACTGACCACAGCGAATATCCCCAACTTGTTTGCACGTAATGAGCGTGTCATTTGCGTGTTTGATACTGCATACGGCACAATGGCACAGATCCTGATCGGTGCTACCATTGTCGGCAGTATTGAAACTCTGTGGGCGGGGACTATATCGCCCCCACGTGAAGGCATCATTAAACGTTGGACCTATCCACCAGCAGGAGATGAAGGCGCCATTCATTTGCACAAAGGCCAGGAAATGGGCAGATTTAAGCTCGGTTCAACTGTTATTAATCTGTTTTCTCCCGGCAGGATTACGTTTTCTACACAGTTGCACAGCGGAACCGTCGCACGCATGGGGACAATGTTAGCGCAGACAACAACAGTGCCTTCATCATCTTAACTTATAGAAGATAGGGCTCCTTGCAGGAATACAGGTTCATGAACCCCATCAGGCGCGATCAACGGGAAAAGCCATGACATCGCTGAGTCTCTGCGCGCCTAATGCCAGCATCACCAAACGATCTACCCCCAACGCAACCCCTGCACATTCTGGCATACCCTGTTGCAATGCGGCAATGAGATGCCTGTCAATGGGTTGTTGTACTAAACCCAACGCCCCGCGCTTGAGATTATCCTGTTCAAAACGCTGTAATTGTTCATTACCATCCGTTAATTCACGAAAACCATTTGCTAACTCAACGCCCTTAAAATAGACTTCAAAACGCTCTGCGACCCGATTATCTTCAGTACTAATCTCCGCCAGTGACGCCTGTGTTGCCGGAAAATGATAAACAAACGCGGGTTTATTATGACCAATATGAGGTTCTACCCCAAAAGCAAACAGTAATTGTAATAATGCATCGCGATTTTCTTCTTTCTGCGCAAGATTTGCCAGATCAAGCTTACCGGCAGCTTCACGCAACTGCGTGTTATCGGCAGATAAGGGATCAACATTGGCATAACGTAAAAACGCCTGTTGATAAGAGAGAGTATCCGAATTTTCACAATCCAGTATTTGCTGCAATAAATCATCCACTTCATTCATTAATCGATACATATCGTAATGGGGACGATACCATTCCAGCATGGTGAACTCAGGGTTATGGTAACGCCCTGCCTCTTCATTGCGAAAACTACGGCCTATCTGATAGATAGAGCCACTCCCCGCTGCCAGGAGCCTTTTCATGTGATATTCCGGACTGGTTATCATATATAATGTTAAGCCATCACCAGCACCTGGACCAGTAAAGCGGGTTTGAAAAGGGTAAAGATGAACATCGGTGACTGTCGCTTGGCTCATGGCCGGTGTTTCAACCTCCAGTACGCCACGATCAGCAAAAAACCGTCTTATTTTTGACAGTATCTCTGCACGTTTTACCAAATTGGCGACAGGTGCACTTGGATGCCAGCTTGTTGTTTCGTTCATGGTGATTTACTCCGAAATCAAATACAAGGATGCAGCCTATCCATATCCTGAAACCTTGGACGAATAAGCCACTATCCATGATCTATGGTATCTACAGCTGTATTCACAACCAGGAACTGATGTGACAGTGATCATTGCACATTGGAAGGAAACAATACCCTACATTGATGATCCTGAATTTCTTCTGCTGAAGCATGATTGAATTTTAATAACCGACGCTCGGTGGCCATCAGTAAAAAATCACCATTAGCCAGTGCTACCATGGCCAGACCATAACGATCCATTTTTTGTTTTGCCCCTGGAATGCCATTAGCCAGTATGCGAAAAGCCCCTTCCTGATGTAACTCAGTAGCAGTAATGCGTTTAACGCTATAATCATGGCCCAATAAACCGCCAGGTAACGATTGCCAGTTAGCACTAAATAGATCACTGTGATGCAATAGTTGAGTTTTCACTTCAGGTAACAGGCAGGAAATATGAATATGCAAGTGATCCTGAGTACGGCCATAAGGCGAGTTAACCGTTAAAGAGATATCACTATCGGGCACAAGAGAACCCTGTTTATCAGACATAAAATGGCGAGCCTGCCACGCCTGTTCAAAATAGTTAGGCGTACTGGCATCCAACAATAGCGGGCTTTCGATTCCTGTCACTTTCATTGTGGGCATTAATAGATATTGCAGTGGGCCATTACGATCCTTAAATACCACCACCCCTTTTTCTTCATCGACCTGTATACACGGTGCTGGCCCTTGCCCTGCGTCATAATGAACCATGCATTGTTGGCTAACAATATTCCAGAGTGCATCTCGATTGTCTCGATTCGCCAAATACAGCCAGCAAAGTAATACCACCGGGATTCCCAGTGTTAATAAAAATAACAATGTTGGGCGGTGACGAATTAACTGCAGCATTCTTGTCTCCTGATATAAAAATCGGTGAATCCATCCATCAGCGGGATATACTTGCCTGTGTTTAACACAACAGGTTACTAAAAATTACTCTGATCGAGGTATAACTGACCTTCCTCCATTCGGATACTCAGCCGTAGCAATCCAGGCAGCACAAAACAACGTTAGCCGCGCAAAACAATAAAAAAAAGCCACCAGACTGATCATTGAGCCGAATGCTGCGCCTGAAGGTGATTGAGCAAGATGTGGTAAAATAATCATCAGAATAAATTTGATGATTTCAAAACCAATCGCTGCGATTAATGTGCCACGCAGTAGTGCTTTTTTCTGCTGTTTATGACAGGACAACAACCAAAAGATCCAAAGAAATAATAAATAACTGGCAGTAACAGAAATCAATAATACCATCAATCTCATGACTGGACGCAACCACACAATATTATCAAGACTGGCAATATCCAGTATCTCTGCCTGGACTTGACTGGCAACCGAGGTCAATGAAAGTGTGCAGGCCAGCGCGATTAATAATCCGGCTAGCGCAATTAAATCACGGAAATATTTAAAATAGATCTTTTCATTATCTTGCGTTTTGCCTTCCCAGATTGCACAAGACTGAGCACGAATGGCCTCGCGCAGGCTTCCTATCCAGTTGATACCTGAATATAGTGCCATTACTAAGCCCGTTAACCCAACAGTATTACGTTGGTCAATGGCAATTTTGACGCTGTTCTTTAACGTGGTGGCCAAGGTAATATCACGGATACTATTAACAATTTTATTAGTCAGCTCTGCCAGAAGATCAGCGTTCGACGCCAGTATATAACCCGCCACTGCAAAAGATAGCATTAACATCGGGATAAAAGATAAAAAAGAAAAATAGGTTATTGCTGCACCAAATAAGTCACCTTGGCGATCATAAAAGCGATCTATTGCACGCATCATATGAGTAATGCCTGGCTTGGTTTTTATTCGCTTCACCTTATAGATGACATGCGAGATAAAAGCTTTACCCGGCTGGTCTGCGGCCCTGGATTGGATTTTACTCTTTAAGTTGCTCATCCTGCACCTTGCTTTCCCGGCAATCCATTTATTTTATTAACGCATGGTCACAAATTCTTCTGCAACCGTTGGGTGAATTGCAATTGTGTTATCAAAATCCTTTTTGGTGGCATTCATTTTTACGGCAACCGCAAAACCTTGTAGAATTTCATCCATACCGGCACCAATACCATGGATCCCCACGATTTTTTCATCCTGCCCAGTACAAACTAGTTTTATTCTACAGGGTTGAGGATAGTGAGTCACTGCAGTATACATAGCCGTAAATGAGGATTGATAAACTTTGACTTGGTGATGGCCATAAAGTTCCCTGGCTTCAGGTTCAGTCAGCCCCACAGCGCCAATGGGAGGATGGCTAAATACCACAGTAGGAATGTTATGGTAGTTTAGATATGCATCGGATTTGTTATTGAATAACCGTTCAGATAAACAACGGCCAGCAGCAATTGCAACAGGTGTCAGTGTTACTGCTCCGGTGTTATCCCCTACTGCATAGATACCTTTCACATTGGTATTTTGAAATTTATCTACTTCAATATAGCCTTCATCCGACGTTTTCACCCCTGCAACGTTCAGATTCAAGTCATCTGTAATAGGTTTACGACCAATGGCCCAAATGAGCAAATCCACCCTGGTTTGCCTGCCATCTGATAATTGTAACGTCAGACTGTTATCCGCATTTTTGATGACGGCCTTGAGTATCGATTCCGTATGCAACGTTAGACCAGAACTGTGCATCACTTCCAGTAAAGTATCTACAATTAAGGGATCAAAATGACGCAACGGGGCGTGTTTGCGCACAAACAGATGAGTCTCGCTACCCAATATATTCAGGGTGCTCGCAATCTCTACCCCAATATAGCCAGCTCCTACCACTGCAACAGATTTCGGCAAGACATCCAGACTAAAAAATCCATCAGAATCGATACCATATTCAGCACCTGGAATATCCGCATGAATCGGTCGCCCGCCCGTGGCGATTAGGATATGATCCGCTGTTATTATCTCACCGTTCACTTCGATGGCATGAGTATCGACAAAACGCGCCTTACCCAACATCACCTCAACATTGTTGCGACTTAAACCTTGCGCGTATGAGCGACGGATCCTGTCAATATATGCACTACGACAGGCAATCAGTTTTTTCCAGTGAAATGATGTTGACGGAATATCAAAACCGTAATCAGGGGCATAGTGATTAATAGCGTCAGCAATTTGTGCCGCATTCCACAATACTTTCTTAGGTACACAACCTGCATTGACACAGGTACCTCCAAGCTTATGCGCTTCAATCAATACACATCTTTGACCATACATGGCTGCCCGATTGATCGAGGCAATACCACCACTGCCACCACCTATCACTAAATAATCGTAATGTTGAGTCACCAGAATAACCTTTATCTGTCGTATTGTTGTCTTGAGAGATGAAATAAAAATTATTTATTTATATAAATATCAATATATTAAATTCAGTTTCTTCGTAATAAAGCATACATGGCCCCAGCCATTGATACCAGCGTCTAAGATTAGAATAATGCTTATGGTTTATTATTGTGTTTACAAAACCCTCAAATGAAAGTGGCCACACAATTTAATCCTGTTAATCACACTCTCTAACCCGGATTTCCTGGCAAATAAACAGCGGCATTTTGTCAAAAAATGAGGAACAATAATGAGGGTTTTGCATGTATCTACTGAGTTGTTTCCCTTACTGAAAACGGGCGGCTTGGCAGATGTGATCGGCGCTTTACCTGAGGCTCAGATTGCAGTAGGCACAGATGTTCGCATTATGCTACCTGCTTTCCCTGATGTCTGTAAAGGCATCCCCAAGAGTGTGCTGGTTGCAGATATTGATACCTTTGCGGGTAAAGTCTCATTGCGTTATGGCAACTATCAAGGTAAGGGCATCTATTTAATTGATGTACCAGCGCTTTATGAGCGTCATGGTAGCCCCTATCACGATCAGTTTCTTTGTTCCTGGCCAGACAACTATAAGCGCTTTGCGTTACTTGGCTGGATGGCTTGTGAAATTGCCTGTGGTCTTGATAGTTACTGGAAGCCAGACATCGTCCATGCTCATGACTGGCATGCAGGATTAGCCTGTGCTTATCTGGTAGCACGTGGAAAGCCGGCTCGTTCAGTATTTACCGCTCATAATCTGGCTTACCAGGGATTATTTGCCGCTCATCATATTCAGGAACTCCAGTTACCCACCTCTTTTTTCCAGTTACATGGTTTGGAATTTTTCGGCCAGATTTCTTTTTTGAAAGCCGGGTTATTTTACGCAGACCACATTACTACCGTCAGCCCCACTTATGCCCGTGAAATAACGCAGGCGGCGTTTAGTTACGGCATGGAAGGATTACTGCAAACACGCGTGAATGAAGGACGTCTGACGGGTATCCTCAATGGCGTTGATCATACGGTCTGGAATCCAGCCACCGATCAACTCATTACAGCCCGTTATCACCAGAAAAATCTTGGCCCCAAAAAACACAATAAAACGCATTTACAAAAAATAATGGGCCTGCATGTTATAGATCAGGCGCCGGTTTTCGCCGTTGTCAGTCGTTTAACTGAACAAAAAGGATTGGATCTGATACTGGCGGTATTAACTCCCTTACTGAAACAGGGAGGGCAATTAGTCGTTTTGGGTATGGGAGATATCGCCCTGCAGGAAAAATTTCTGGTCGCTGCAGAACAATATCCCGGACAGGTTGCAGTACAAATTGATTATCAGGAAAAACTGTCTCACCAGGTGATTGCCGGGGCTGATATTATTTTAATACCCAGTCGATTTGAACCTTGCGGGTTAACTCAACTTTATGGCCTGAAATATGGCACCCTGCCATTAGTGCGTCACACGGGTGGTCTGGCTGACACTGTCGTGGATTGTGCGCTGGAGAATTTGGCCGATAACAGTGCCTGTGGGTTTGTATTTTATGAATATTCTCCTAAAGCACTGGAGCAGGCTATCCGACGTGCTTTCGTGCTCTGGCATCAGCCAAAACAGTGGCATCAGGTACAACGTAGCGCGATGAGCCTGGATTTTAGCTGGCAACTGACAGCAGAAAGCTACCTGTTTCTTTATCAGACTTTACTATAATGAACACCACCATCCTTGATACACCAACATGAGGGTCGATAGATTATTATGATACCGTCAATCAGTTATATCCCACCCGTTGTCAGTGTAGAAGCACTCAAATATTCCATTGCGTACAAGTTAATGTTTACCATCGGCAAAGATCCGGCAACTGCCTCACAACATGACTGGTTGAATGCAACCTTGTTCGCTGTTCGGGATCGTATGGTTGAACGCTTGCTGCGTTCAGGTCGTGCACAATTGTCTCAGGATGAACGCCAGGTTTACTACCTGTCCATGGAATTCCTGTTGGGTCGGACACTCTCCAATGCATTATTATCCACAGGAATTTATGATGAAACCAAACAGGCCCTGGACGACATTGGGCTTAATCTTTCCGAACTGCTGGAAGAAGAAGATGATCCTGGTTTGGGTAACGGCGGATTAGGACGACTGGCAGCCTGTTTTCTCGATTCACTGGCAACACAGGCATTGCCGGGCCGTGGTTATGGCATTCGCTATGAATACGGTATGTTCAGCCAAAAAATTATCAATGGTCAACAGGCTGAATCCCCGGATAACTGGTTGGAATACGGTTATCCATGGGAATTTGCCCGACATACACGCTACAAGGTACGCTTTGGTGGTCGCATCCAACAGGAGGGGGCTAAAATCCGCTGGTTGGAAACTGAAGAAATACTGGCTTGTGCCTATGATCAAGTGATCCCGGGTTTTGATACCGATGCGGCCAATGTTTTGAGATTATGGGGAGCGCGTGCCAGCAATGAAATCAACCTGGGTAAATTTGACCAGGGTGATTATTTTGCGGCGGCGGAAGATAAAAACCACTCCGAAAATGTATCAAGAGTGCTCTATCCCAATGATTCAACGTGTTCAGGACGCGAACTTCGCTTGAGACAAGAGTATTTTCTGGTATCTGCAACTGTACAGGACATTCTGAAACGCCATTGGGTTAAATATTACACATTTGACAATCTGGCTGACAAAATTGCCATTCATCTCAATGATACTCACCCGGTGTTGGCCATTCCTGAGTTAATGCGTTTGCTAATTGATAAACATAAATATACCTGGTTACAGGCATGGGAAATGATTGAGAAAATATTTTCCTATACTAATCACACTCTGATGGCTGAAGCATTGGAAACTTGGCCTATTGGCATGATTGGTAAAATCCTGCCGCGCCATTTACACATTATTTTTGATATTAATGACCATTTTCTCAAACAGGTTGAGAAAAAATTTCCCGAAGACCGGGAGTTACGTTCCCGGGTTTCCATCATCGATGAAAATCATGGACGACAGGTCAGAATGGCCTGGCTGGCAGTGATCGCCAGTCATAAAGTGAATGGCGTCTCGGCATTGCATTCTGAGCTAATGGTAAAATCGTTATTTGCCGATTTTGCACGTATTTTCCCCGATCGCTTTTGTAATAAAACCAACGGAGTGACTCCCAGACGCTGGTTAGCACTGGCCAATCCTTCCCTTGCGGAATTACTGGATAGCAACATTGGTAAAAGGTGGCGTACTGATTTAACGCAATTGAATGAGCTGAAACAATACGCAGATTATCCTGGTTTTTTACAAAAGCTCAAAAAAGCAAAACTGGAAAATAAAAAAAGGCTGGCTCATTACGTTGCACGCAAACTCAATATTATTATTAACCCGTCAGCCCTGTTTGATGTACAGATTAAACGGATTCATGAATATAAAAGACAGTTATTAAATGTGTTGCATATTATCACCCGTTACAACCGCATATTGCAGGATCCCGACGATAAATGGTTACCCCGTGTCATGATTTTTTCCGGTAAAGCGGCATCTTCCTACTACAATGCTAAATTAATTATTCGTTTGATTAACGACGTGGCTACTGTGATTAATAATAATCCCCAGACCCAGGACAAACTGAAAGTGGTCTTTGTACCTAATTACAGTGTGAGTCTGGCTGAATTGATTATTCCGGCTGCGGATCTTTCGGAACAAATTTCTCTGGCAGGCACTGAAGCTTCAGGCACCAGCAATATGAAATTTGCCCTCAATGGTGCACTTACCATAGGGACACTGGACGGGGCCAATATAGAAATACGGGAACATGTGGGGGCAGAAAATATCTTTATTTTTGGTAATACCACGCAACAGGTAGAAGCCCTGCGCCACAATGGTTATAACTCACATCAGTATTACGAACAGGACAGCGAATTGCATCAGGTACTGACACAAATTGCCACGGGTGTATTTAGTCCTGAAGAGCCTCATCGTTATACCAGCCTGTTTAATTCACTGGTTAATCTGGGTGATCATTATCAACTGTTGGCAGATTATCGCAGTTATGTTGATACACAAGAAAAAGTAGATACGCTGTATCAAAATAGCGATAAATGGACCCGGACTGCATTGATGAATATCGCCAATATGGGCTATTTTTCATCTGACAGGACTATTAAAGAATATGCCGATGAAATCTGGCGTATTCAACCCATTAAACTGTGATAATTAGTGCTGACATGATAAAACGTAACACTATATCGCGATTGGTAGGAAAAGTACCATGTCAGCATTTCCCGATGCCCAGGTAATTAATCAGATAATATCCGGTCACTATGCGGATCCCTTTTCTTTGCTGGGCATGCATCAGACCAGCGCAGGTATTCGGGTTTGTGCCTTACTCCCTGATGCAACGGATGTCTGGGTGATCGAAGCACAAAATCAACGTAAAATTAGCCAGCTTGATTGTTGTGATGCACGGGGTTTTTTTTTCAAATTACTCCCTCATCGTAAAAAAGTTTTTCGTTACCAATTACAGGTCAACTGGCAAGGCCAACAACACATTATCGAGGATCCTTACCGTTTTGGGCTGTTATTACAGGATATCGACAGCTGGTTACTGGCCGAAGGAACACATTTACGACCCTGGGAACATCTGGGTGCTCATCTCACCCAATTGGACGGTGTCTTTGGTGTCAGTTTTGCCGTTTGGGCTCCCAATGCCAGGCGTGTTTCGGTGGTGGGAGAATTTAATTTTTGGGATGGGCGCCGCCATCCCATGCGCCTGCGTGGTGACAATGGCATCTGGGAGCTCTTTTTGCCCGGGGTACAAGCCAATCAGTTGTATAAATATGAAATCATCGACAGCCAGGGTCATGTCCGCTTGAAAGCCGATCCTTATGCATTTTCAGCCCAGATGCGCCCGGAAACAGCCTCCGTGATTTACCCGTTACCGGAAAAAACGGTCAATATGCCACCAGTCCGGCAGCAGGCAAATCATTTACAGTCTCCCATTTCCATTTATGAAGTACATTTGGGCTCCTGGCGGCGTCATACGGATAATCATTTTTGGCTGAGTTATCGCGAGCTGGCAGAACAATTGGTGAGTTACACCAAGTACATGGGGTTTACGCATCTTGAGTTATTGCCCATTAATGAGCATCCCTTTGATGGCAGCTGGGGCTACCAGCCGCTTGGGCTCCATGCGCCAACGCGCCGCTTTGGCAGTCCGGAAGATTTTAACTATTTGATCAATAAGGCTCATGATGCCGGAATCAATGTCATTCTTGACTGGGTTCCGGGTCATTTCCCCAGTGATGAATATGGCCTGTCATGTTTTGACGGTACCGCCCTGTATGAACATGCTGATCCTCGGGAAGGTTATCATCAAGACTGGAATACGTTGATTTATAACTATGGCCGCCTTGAAGTACGTAACTACCTTACGGGTAATGCCCTGTACTGGTTAGAACGTTTTGGCATTGATGGATTACGCATAGATGCCGTTTCATCGATGATTTATCGTGATTATAGTCGTGAACATGATCAATGGGTACCTAATTATTATGGTGGTAAAGATAATCTGGAAGCCATCGAATTTTTGCGTCATACCCATAAAACTCTGGGGGCAGAACGCCCAGGAATCATCACCATTGCTGAAGAATCCACCGCATATCCTGGTGTAACTCTGCCCGCAGATGCCAATGGTCTGGGATTTAATTACAAATGGAATCTGGGCTGGATGCACGACACGCTCAACTACATGAAGCATGATCCGGTACACCGTAAATGGCACCATAACCTGATGACATTTGGTATGTTGTATGCCTACAGCGAAAATTTCGTCTTACCCCTTTCTCACGATGAAGTGGTGCATGGTAAGGGCTCGATACTTGATCGTATGCCTGGCGATACCTGGCAAAAATTTGCCAACCTGCGTGCTTATTACGGGTTTATGTGGGCGCATCCGGGTAAAAAACTGCTGTTTATGGGCAATGAATTCGCTCAGGGACGTGAATGGAATGTGGACAGCAGCCTGGACTGGCACCTGCTGGACTCTCCCCACGGCTGGCACAATGGGGTACAAAAACTGGTGCGGGATCTCAATCATTGCTATCAACAGCAGCCTGCACTCCATCGACAGGATTATCAACCTGCCGGTTTTGAGTGGCTGGTGGTAGACGATCATGATAATTCAGTCTTTGCTTTTCTACGTAAGGATGACAGGGACAATCACCTGATCGCTATCAGTAACTTCACCCCCGTTCCCCGTTATCATTACCGGATAGGGATTGATCAATTCGGGCATTATCGGGAGTTACTGAACACGGATTCTTACCATTATTGTGGCAGTAATCTGGGTAATCACGGCGGTATTGATGCCAGGAATATTCCCAGCCATCAGCGACCCTATTCCCTGTCACTGACATTACCGCCGTTGGCAACGCTGTATTTGCTGCTGGAACGAACATGATGACGTTAACCCGGGGTCACCCCACTCCACTTGGGGCCTATTTTGATGGATCGGGAATCAATTTCACGCTGTTTTCTGCCCATGCAAAACACGTTGAACTCTGCCTGTTTGACGCCGCAGGTCATGAACAACGTCTGCCATTACCGGCC
>JACCDN010617033.1_pt1 | contig 16230 bp, 17 predicted proteins | sample 7441691 | NCBI WGS metagenome assembly JACCDN01 (sample SAMN15323439, study PRJNA562643) | freshwater metagenome | isolation source: river surface water | place: USA:Blue River Watershed | collected 2017-08-16
AGCGTCGCCATCTTGAGGAACACCAGAGTCAACATGGCAAATACCACCGCCTGGATGAACCCCACGAACACCTCGAGGAACATAAACGGCAGGGGCAGAAAATAGGGTACCAGGTGGAGCATGACAGTGAGGAGGACTTCCCCCGCAAAGACGTTCCCAAAGAGACGAAAGGTAAAGGAGATAATCTTGCCTATCTCAGAGATGAGCTCGAGGATTCCGACCGCCGTCCCGATGCCATAGGGCTTGTGAAACGGACTGATCAAGAACTTTTTGCCATACTTCATGATTCCGAGAGCAGCGATCCCGGCAAACTGTACTGACAATACCGCGATGAGTGAGAGCGCCAGGGTAAAGTTGAGGTCTGCCGAGGTACTCCGGAGAAACGGGATGATAGTATGGTGACCATTGTGCTCACCGTAGACCCCGACAGTCCCGAGGCCTGGGAGGAGTCCCGCCCAATTCGAGATGAGGACAAAGAGAAATATCGTGGCGATAAGAGGGAAAAATTGTCGCGCCTGCTTCTTGTCCTGAGTGACGCTCTCCACGAGATTGAGGAGCGCTTCAAAGACAATCTCGATCACGTTCTGCACCCCTCGCGGTACGAGCGTCCGGTTCCGCGTCGCCCGAGTGATGACCCAGATAAGGAGCGCACTCACGATGACGCCAATGAGAAGAGCGTTGGTCACAGGCATCGCCCCAATACTAAACAATTTTTCCGCAGCAATTGATATTTCCATTTTGATAACAAAAAAGGCGCTTTACAGCGCCCCTATTGTATCAGTGAAATCCCGAAAGGTCAAACCCTGGAAATTTCTTGCTGATTATTCTTTGACTGTGCTTCCAGCGGGAATGTTGAACTTTTTCTCAAAGGCAGCTGTAGCCATCGACACAAAATTTTTGTGTCTCTCGATCGCCTCTTCGAGAGCCTGTTTATTCTTAATCTCTGCCGTTAGATCGGCATCAAGCTGGCCAGCGTCGGGACTATTAACTTCTAATGCTTTGGTATGTTTTGCCTGCAATTGCTGTATTCTCTCGAAAGATTTCTGCGCGTCAGCCTCTGCCGTAACTATTTTTTCGCGATATGTTCGGATAGTGTTTCTTGCAAACTCGAGTACTTTTGGATCTAATTCCAAAATTTCGTTTGCCCGATCTACTTGTTTCAATGTTTGCTCTTCATGAGGGACGCTCGAGGCCTCCGCGCGAGATTTAGCGTCAGCTTCAGCCTTATCAAACATAGCCAATTTCTCATCATCCGACAAACTATCAAAATATGCATCCGTAACATCATGTGAGCTCGCTTCAGCATACAGACCTGCCCTATTCTGTTCGGCAAGCTTCTTTACGATGGCATCTTTTTCTCGATCTGATAAGTCAGTAAGACGGGCAGTCTCATTGTTCTTGGCAGCCGTTGCCATCAAAGCATCCTTCTGCTTATCCGAGAGCCCACCAGTTACCGCTGCCTGTTTCTCGAGAGAAAGATCCTCAAGCGTAGCATCCTTGAGAGATTTTTTGGGTGGTTCCGCTACTGGTGGCTTCAAAAAAGCTTGTTCGGCGTGATTCATAGTTCTGCGTGTGAATAATTATTGAGGGAACATTTTTAATCAATTATTGCCCTGAGCCCTCTACTGCTTCTTGAAAAGCCTTAGCATCTGCCAACTCTTTACTTAATGCTTCAAATTGTTTTCTTTTGGCATCAAAATCAGCCTTAATATTCAAAGCCTCCGCAGTCAAAGCTGCTTGTGTTGTCGTGTGTTCTTCAACCACCTGAGAGTCAATCTCATTTTTCCCGAGCTTCTCAAGAGCTGCCCTCATACCAGTCATTCGATCATCATTACTCTTGATCTGAGCTTTAAGAGCTTCTCCTCTCGTCTTGAGATCTAACAAATCAACTTTAACCTGTGCGATTTCTTTATTCATTCTCTCAACTAATTCCGGAAACGACTCCAGTTTCTCCTGTATCTCGGCGCGCTCTCGTGCCTCTTTAGCCTCACGCTCTGCTCTCGCTTCGGCCACGCCTACCTGCTGGCCTTCAAGTAAGGCACTCGCAACGTCTGTATCTACTGGCTTCTTAATCCCTGGTCGTTCTAATAGTTCAGTCGCGCTCATAGAATTTATAGAAAGATAGACTTAATACTTCTTATTATTATACACCTTTTTAGTGTAAAAGTCAAGGTAACAATTGAGGCTTGTTTGTGCCCCTATTGTACCATGGGAAAGACCTTTTTGAAATTTGAATCTGTCAACTCTGCGACCACCTTTGGCTCGACCCCGTGGAGCCTGGCGATACACTCGAGCACCTCGGCCACGTAGGCCGGCTCGTTCCGCTCCCCTCTATGGGACTGCGGGGTGAGAAATGGACAATCCGTCTCGGTAAATATCCGCTCAAGCGGAATCACCTTCACTGTCTTAGTGAGGTCGTCCCCGCCCGCAACGCTTCGCGTAGCGATTCGGGCAGGCTTCGTTCCGCTCACCACTTTCTTGATCGGATAAGTGATGTTGCCCGTAAAGGAGAAGTAAACATTGGGTAGCGTCAGAAACTTCTTGGTCACCTCCGTATCGCCCATGTAACAGTGGAGAACAACTGGTAGCTTGTAGGAAGTAGCCTGTAGAATTTCGAAGAGGTCCTCGTAGGCATCGGCACTGCCGGTAGAGGCACGACAATGGAGGATCATCGGAAGTCCGAGCTCTTCAGCCAGGGCTATCTGAGCCAAGAATCCTGCCTTTTGAGCCGCTTTCTGCGCTTCAGTAATGGGCTGTTCCGAGTTATGTGCATAATATTCCAACCCGCACTCCCCTATAGCAATAACCCTGGTATGCTTTGCCAAATCACGGAGTTGCTTCATCCAAGATTCGAGATTCAAGATTCCAGATTCATCAAAGAATTCCTGCGGATGGACGCCGACACTCGCATGCACATCCGGGTACTGCTCTGCCGTGGCGATAGCCTGCCGGCTCTCCTCTACCGTACAGCCGATGACGAGCATCTTGTCCACCCCGGCCTCTCGGGCACGCCGAACCACCTCGTCCCGATCAGTATCGTACGATTGCCAGTAGAGATGGGTATGGATGTCATGCATAGCTGATAACTTATAATCCGCCATCTGGCGGATGAGCTTAGGGGAAAGGGTTGCGGGGACAATGCTTCTCTGCTAGGATGTCGGCACCATCATACGGAGGCGCAGATGAAAGACAACGACTTCGACTTCAGTCCTTTTGCGTTCGGCGCAATCATGATCGGAATCCTGCTCGCCATCATTTTCGCCAACTTCCTCCCCTGGCAGGAAATCGGCGAGGCTCTCGCCGGCATGTGGCGCTAAGTCAGCCTCGTGTCACCCACTCACGACCGGAACCACGGTCGTTTTTCATTTTCTACCACCTAGACTTCTCGAATTTCTTGGTACTCATCCGAATTGCCAAAGTGCTTCATATAAAAATCCTTGCGCGACAAACCCGAAGCATCCCGCAAAGCATAGAGCTCCAGGTAATGCATGGCCCCGAATGGCGCAGGGGTAATAAGTTTCCAGGCAGTCGGCACCAGAGTGTCCATAAAAGCGTCAGCAATCATTCGGCGATAGAAAAAAATCGTAAAATCCGGTAACTGATTCTGGTCAAAATACTCTAGGGCAACCACCTCACGCGAGGTGGTTGGTATTCCGCTTATAACTTCTGCCTCAAACGCGAGGTTGTAACAGTTTTCTGTCGGACGAGAATACGCCCCAATAAGTCGAGTGACTCGCACTTCCAATCCTGTTTCTTCACGAGCTTCGCGGACCGCTGCCTCAACAAACGTCTCATGTGAATTGAGACTCCCTCCAGGCAAACACCAGACCTCAAAATCCTCACGCTTGGTGAGCAATACCTGGCTACCCTTCTTGATGACTACTTGGACGCCGAAAGCAAAATTTTCCTTTGAGAGCTTCATACAATTCGTTGAAAGAGTGGCTCGACTTTGCCCGTAACGAGAGCGGTCGCTATCTTGTCTGACGTCCCGGGGAGAAATGGACGCACCTCAGCACTGATCTGGGCGAGCTGGTGCCTGGCATACTTCATCACTTCGACAAACTTATCCGTGTCCGGCTCCAGTTTCCACGGTTCTTCTTTGCCGAGGTATTCATTGAGCATCTGGACGCTGGTCCAGATATGGACGAGGGCACTCGAGAGATCAAACTTGGCAAAGAATGGCGCGAGTGCACCCGACACCCCCTCTTCGGATACTTCAATTTGCTTCGCCTCTTCGGTCGTGAGTTTCTCGCTGAGCTTCACGATACGTGAGACCAGGTTCCCCAGGCCATTGGCGAGGTCGGCATTGTACTTCTCGGTCATCTTGTCCCATGACAGATCACCATCGCGAGTATACGGGAGCGCGGTGAGGAGGAGATAGCGTGTACCATCGATGCCGTACTTCTCCACCAGGTCACTCGGATAGATGACATTCCCCAGGGACTTGGACATCTTCTGACCATTGATGGTCAGGTATTCATGGGCATAAATAGTGGTCGGGAGCGGCAGGTTGGCCGAGAGAAGCATCGCCGGCCAGTAGATGGCATGAAAACGGAGAATCCCTTTGCCGATGACATGGACTCTCTCTCCCTCATTTGCCCAAAATTGCTGATACAAATCCCCGCCTGTGGCATAATCCAGCGCCGTGATGTAGTTCGAGAGCGCGTCTACCCACACGTACATGATCTGCGACTCATCCCCTGGGACCGGCACGCCCCAGTTCCGAGCGCGAGCCACCGAGCGCGAGATAGAAAAATCCTCAAGTCCCATGTTGATAAATGAGAGGACTTCGTTCTTGCGGTAGTCAGGATAGATCGCGAGGTCACCACTCTCGATCAAGGCGAGGAGTCGAGCACTGTAGTTCGACAACTTGAAGAACCAGTTCTCTTCTTCGACGACTTCTGGTTCCTTCAGATGGTCGGGGCACTTGCCATCCACCAAATCTTTTTCGTTTTTAAATTCCTCACAGCCAACACAGTAGAGCCCGCGGTATGTTTTCTTGTACACGTCCTCGGGCTTGAAAGCGGACCACATCTTTTGGGCGCCCACGAAATGACGCTCTTCGGTAGTCCGAATGAACTGATCAAACGAGAGATCGAGCGACTGAGCCAGTCCCTTGAAGGCCTCGGCGTTTTCCGCCACAAACTCAGCCGTCTCACGACCGGCCTTTTCCGCCGCCTGGACGTTTTTGAGGCTATTCTCGTCCGAACCAGTAAGGAAGTAGGTGGGACGTGACTGGCGGGCATAACGAGCCACGACGTCAGTCAAGACCTTCTCGACGGCATGGCCGACATGGGGTGCCGCGTTGACATAGTCGATGGCGGTAGTGATAAAAAATGGCTTGTTTGAAGTATTTTCTGACATAGAGTCTTGACTAATGCTTATGTATGGTGTATAATGTATAGAACAGTGCCGTCGGTGCTGTCGTTCCCCAACAGGAGGTCCTCATGGACGCTGAAGAACTCTTCGAGCCGACGGACGCTGAGTTCGCGGTAATGACCATCATTACGGTCCTGTACCTGGTTCTCGTGGTCTGGCCAATCGCTGGGGTCGCGTACCTCTTCGGCCACAACCCGTTGCGCTCGCCCCGGGTCGGCACGATGATCAAGCGGTTCTGGCACTGGCTCCAGTGCCCCGCACCAGATCAGCCACGACCAGCGGAGGATCCCTCTTCGCTGAACAATCGCGTCGTGACGGGAGTCGCCATCGTGGCAATCATCGTCACCATCGTCAGTCTCTCTGGACTGTGGTGGTTTTCACCAAAGTGAGCCTCGAACCCCGGACCCATGCACGCTGTGCATCGGGTCCGCATCATTTTTAAACGTTCCAGCCTTACTTATCACTATAGGACATCAGGCCTCAGATTAGCAATAATAAGTAAAAACTCAAGTATTCACCCAGTGAAATTATCCGCTACGCGGATACCTTGTCTGACAAGGATTTCACGGGGTAAACAATAATCGTAAACTCCCCCTTCATTTTCCCGGCCTTACTCTCAAGATACACCTTTACTTCACTGACACTCCCGCGCACCACTTCTTCAAATATTTTGGTTAGCTCTCGTCCCAAGACGAGTTTTTTGTCTTGCCTAGGCTCAGTGAGACTGGTGAGACCGAGTTCCATCAGGAGCTCGAGGTTCTTGATCACTCGGTGAGGTGACTCGTAGTAGATGACCGGCATCGTACTCTCGGCCACACCCCGGAAGAACGTCTCCCGACCCTTCTTGTGAGGAGGAAACCCGAGGAACACGAACTCCCGCATATCAATCCCCGCTACACTGACGATGGCCCCGAGAGCATTCACTCCCGGTATCGGCACCACTCGGATACTAGACTCAATCGCGAGCGCTACGAGGACATTCCCGGGATCGGATATCCCCGGAGTACCTGCGTCAGTGACGAGGGCCATATTCTCGCCTGCGAGCAACCGGGCGATGAGCTTGCCGGCTTTATCGGCCTCGGTGTGCTCATGAAACGAAACAAGGGGCTTTGAGATTTCAAAGTGCCGGAGGAGATTCCCCGTCACGCGCGTATCTTCGGAGAGCACCGTATCCACGCTCTTCAGTGTTTCCAAGGCGCGGAGGGTGATATCGCCGAGGTTGCCAATAGGAGTCGCGACGATGTACAAAATTCCAGCATCCATAGTATTAGGCCTGATTGCTTTTCTTGAGGAGAAGGTCTTCCACAAACACTGAGAGGATCATGGTGATAGGCACCGCGAGGATGATACCGATCGGACCACCGAGCTCAAGCCCGATGAGGATCGCCACGATAAGGGCGACCGGATTGAGACCAGCCGAGTGCTTCATCACCTGAGGGGCGACGATATGGGCCTCTACCTGATGGGCCACGATATAAAAGGCGAGGGCTGAGGCACCGAGGACTGGTGAAGAGAGGAGCCCGATGACAATGGCTGGGACGGCAGCGAGGACTGGGCCGACATACGGGAGGATCTCCATCAGTCCCCCGAAGAGAGCGATGGCGAGCGCGTACGGCACACCGAGGAGTGAGAGTCCGATGTAATAGATCCCAAAGGCGATGAGCATGAGGAGCATCTGACCAAAGAGCCACTGACTCACTTTGCCCTGCATGCGACTAGCAATCGAGAGAGCCTGTGCATGATACTCCTTGGGAGTCATGAGGAGGAAGAATTTTTCGATACCCTTTTCTTCAAGTGACAGATAGAGAGCGAGGAAGAAGTATCCAATGAAGTGGATAAAGCTCTGGAAAAGATCGAGAGTGGTCGAGAAAATCTGAGTAAACCACTGCGAGATGTTGCCCTCGATGTTCTGTGAGAACTCATCCTGACGGAACTCGACTCCAATACTCTGAGCATAACTCTGAAGTCCGCTCATAAAGCTATCAAGGCGTTTGGCATACTCCGGCCAATTCAAAAGAAACTGTTTGATTTCCGAGAAAAAGAGCGGGAAGAATACTGCCAAGAGGAGCACTCCTGCAAAAAAGAGGAGCGAGTACGAGATGACGACCGAGGCCGTCCGAGACAGGCCAAATTTCTGAAGTCGGGCGATCGCCGGGACCAGGGCCGCAGACGTGAGCACAGCAAGGAGCACCAAGACGACCACGTCTCGGAGGAGATAGAGGACATAGGCCACCGCCAAGAGGAGCACTGCTCGAATGAGCACCCTCGTCCCGACTTCGACGTGTTCGTTAACGGTCATAAAATATAGCTTCAATAGCTTATAGCTTCAATAGCTTTGCTAGCTTTTTCTTGTCCGCTTTGGGGCCAATGACGGCGAGATTGAGCTTTTTGTTCTGGAAAATATCCTGAGCTACGCGGAGAATGTCGTCGGCCGTCACGCGATCGATGCACTTTCGCTTTTCTTCGGGGAGAGTGATCTCACCGCGGATGGTCTCCTGACTGACGAGATACTCCACCACATCGTCCGAACCCTCGAGTCCCATAGCGAGCTTGCCCTTGATATATTCTTTGGCTTTCTTGAGTTCCTCCGTATCCACTTTTTCGGTCGCAATCTTGCGGTACTCATCGAGGATGACCGTGATGGTCTGCTCCAGGTTCTCGTGCTCCACTCCTGCCTGGGTAGCGAGATAGCCAGCATCATGATAGCTCTCGGTCATGGTGTGGACACTATAGGCCAGTCCGCGCCGTTCCCGCACCGCCATAAAGAGCCGGCTCGACATCCCGCCTCCAAGGAGGGTCGAGAGGACAGCGAGCACATAGCGATCCGGGTGATACATATCGTACGACCGGACGCCGAGGATGAGCTGAGTCTGGTCAGTTTTCTTGTTCTGGACGTAGACCTCGGGGACCGACTGCTTCTTGGTATTTTTCTTGAACACTGGTTTCTTGCCGGTCCGGATACCTGCGAAGTGCTTTTCGATTTCTTTCTTCACCACCTTGGGATCAATCTTGCCGGCGACGCCAATAACGACGTTCTCAGCGACATAACCACGATTGAGATACTTGATAAAATCCTTTCTCATAAACCGCTTGAGGTTTTCCTTGGGACCGATGATCTCCCAACCGAGCGGGGTATCCCCATAAAGGTGAAGCTCCCAGAGGTCGCCGATATGGCGCATGGGCATATCCTCGTACATGTTGAGCTCTTGAAGGACTGGTCCGCGCTCACGGTCAATTTCTTCTTGCTCAATCTTGGCATTGAGAAACAGGTCACTGACCACATCCAGTGCCGTGTCCCAGTGATGAGCCTCGACTTTGGCATAGTAGGCGGTGCGATCTTTGCCGGTATAGGCATTGTACTCGGCGCCGATGGCATCGAGCTCCTTCGAGATATCCATCGCGGTCGGACGCTTGGCTGTCCCCTTGAAGAACATGTGCTCGAGGAAATGTGCCAGGCCATTCTCGGCCCGCGTCTCATAGCGTGACCCTACCCCGGTCATAACGATGACGGTCGCTGTCTGGGTCTCTTGCATCGGAGCGAGCAAAATCCGGAGTCCGTTCTTCAAAGTGTGTTTCTGGTATTTCATACTATTTTTTTACAACTTTTCTTGATTCGCTAAGAATATACTCTTGCATGTAAACAATATCATTAATTCCAACGGCATCCTTAAGATCATCACGGAATTTTGAATAACCATCTGCGTCATGAAACAACTTTTCCATCAATTCGTACTCTTCATCAATTGCCGCCTTCCGGCGTTCCTCATCTATACTACCACCACTCCCGCTTAAACTCTCCGCTAGCCAAGAAGCAGCGTTCAACTTAAAATGAGGCTGTAAAATTTTCTCAACTACACTCCCCTCGCGCTCGGAAAGCCACACTCCAAGCCTCATCTTTGTTTCATGCATCTTTTTTAGTAATTCTATATACCCCTTCCTATTACCGTCATTTGGACTACCGTATCGAATAAGATAAACCTCCATCTCTCCAATGATTTCAAGAAAACTTTCGTAAAATTCCAATCGTTTTCCATAAACTTTTTTCGCGAAATCCGATTGAAAACCAACCTCCATTACCCTCTGCTCTTGATATTCTATCCATCCAACGAAAACCCCAAGAATTGCAACTAAAACAGAAAATAATGGTGTGATTGTCTTTAATATTTTAAATGGGTCATTCTCTCCTAGAGCAGAAATTAAAACCCCAAAATAAATGCCCACAAAGAATAATACCACCAAAAAAATTGTTCTCCGCGTGATGGTCTCCATTTACTTATACTTCTAATATAAATACTGATATAAATCCGCAATCTTCACGCGTTCTTGCTGCATGGTGTCGCGGTCGCGGACAGTGACAGCACCATCGGTGAGGGTATCGAAGTCGACGGTCACACAGTACGGGGTACCGATTTCGTCCTGGCGACGATAGCGCTTGCCGACGTTACCATTGTCATCAAACTCGCAACGGAAATCTTTCTTCAGTGCGGTAAAAATTTCCCGAGCTTTTTCTACGAGCTCTGGCTTGTTCTTCATGAGTGGAAACACAGCAACTTGCACTGGGGCCAGTTTCTTGGGGAACTTGAGGACTGTGCGGATATCTCCTTCACCTACTTCTTCTTCGGCATAGGCATCCGTGAGCACGGCCAAAAAAGTCCGGTCTAGTCCGACAGATGTCTCAACAATCCACGGAGTAAATTTTTCGTTGGTCTGTGGGTCACGATAGGACAAATCCTCTCCGGAAAACTTACTGTGTTGGGTCAGATCGTAATCGCTCCGGTTGTGAACGCCCTCAAGCTCTTTGAAGCCAAACGGGAAGTTATACTCGATATCCCAGGCCGCCTTAGCATAGAACACCAAGTTCTCATGCTGGTGCCAACGAAGATTCTCGGGCTTGATGCCGAGGTCGATATAGTACTGGAAGCGCTTGGCACGCCACTCCTCATACACCGTCGCCGCTTCTTCTGGCCGGACGAAATACTGCATTTCCATTTGTTCAAACTCTCGCTTGCGGAAGATAAACTGGCGAGCGGTGATTTCATTACGAAAGGCTTTACCAATCTGAGCAATTCCAAATGGTACTTTGACTCGAGATGAATCAAGCACGTTCTTGAAATTGACGTAAATCCCCTGACAGGTCTCACCCCGGAGATAGGTAGGCTCTTTGGTCCAATCCCCAGTGAAGTTGCCAAGGTTGGATTGTACCAGTAGGTTAAAGCTTTTGGCTTCACTAAAGTTTTGCTTACCGCACTTAGGACACTTTACCTTGGCTTTGTTATCGGTAAACAACTGATTTATTTCAGCCTCGGTCATCTTTTCATCAGCGAAGACACCAATCTCTTCAAGGAGATGATCAACGCGTACCCGAGAATGGCACTCTTTACACTCTGCCAGTGGATCGGAAAATCCCCCCACGTGACCAGAGGCTTCCCATACTTTTGGGTGCATAAATATCGCGCTGTCGAGTCCAACGATGTTTTCATGATCGCGCACCATCGCCTGCCACCAGGCCTCGCGAATATTCTTGGCGAGCTCCACGCCATATGGACCAAAGTCATAGACAGCGGCAAATCCCCCGTAAATTTCCGAGGAAGGGAACACAAATCCACGCCGCTTACAGAGCGACACTATTTTCTCCATCAAATCGTTTTTGGTCTCAGCCATATGGTTGACAAAAGTAATATTCTCCTGTATAGTATACAAGTTGTTTCACATTTTCAGTGTACAGGCAAATGCCTGTTGTTTCAACCCAAAAGGGCTTTTGCCCGAGGAGAACGACGTGGGAAAAATCAACCCTTTGGCCATGACCATCGTTTTGTTCATGGTGGTGGCCCTCGCCTTCGTGGTATGGCGCTGCCTGCGACCCAGGAATCCCAAACTCACTGGTGGCAACCACTGGCAAAACCCTCCGACTGATGAGCAGACGATTCATCCGCTGACAAGCGCTGAGCTCGAAGCAATCCGCCAGTGGGCGCCGGGACAAATCACCGCCGAAGGACGGCGGATGATGCAGGCAGGACTTCCGGTATTGACGGAGGAGGCCATGACCGAACATCACAGGCAGCTCAAATAGAGCCATCATGGAATCATACCTATTGTGCCTCGGGCTGGTGGTGTTCTACATCGTGAGGGTGATACTGCAGCCAATCCGGCCGTCATGTCCCTTCACCCCGTGCAAACGCTTCATGCGAGACATGGACGAGGTGTCATTCAGCATGGGCCCTACGACATGCAGCGCTGTATACCACTGTGCCTGTTGCGGTAACAGGGCTAGCTTCAGTTGGGAGCACGATCAGCAACTGAGCTAAGCTCGAACAGCTACACAGCGCGTACGGAGAACCATTCCGGCCGCGCTTTTTTCATACTCAAATTTATGCCTCGGCGCGGAGTCGCTCCATGAGACGCATATAGAAACGCAGGTTGTGCTCGGAAGCAAGGCGGAGGGCGAGGGGCTCACCGACTTTCAAAAGATGTTTGAGATAGCTCCTCGTATAACGAGTACAGAGCGTGCAGTCACAGGTCGGATCGACGGGAGTGAAGTCACTCGAAAACTGCTCGTTCTTGATATTAATTGTTTCATAAAAATCTTCCGATAGCTTCGTCATTTCGTTTTTCCAAATGAACAAACGCCCGTGTCTTCCTTCTCTGGTCGGGATAACACAGTCAAACATATCCCAGCCCACCCGATGGAAACGCACGATATCATCCGGTGTCCCCACACCGAGGGCAAAGCGGATACTGTCTACTGGGAGATAGGTCGGGATGGCCGTGATAATGTCCTCAAGGAATGTCCCATCGGTATCGATGTGGCGCCCACCGAGTCCATAGCCATCAAACCCGATAGCGACGAGCCCCTCGGCACAGCGCTTTCGTTCCGAGAGCATCTTGCCGCCCTGCACGACTCCAAAGATAAGTGGCCGGTCCTGGTCAGTCAGTCCTCGTGCTCCTACCTGTCGATCATACTCCTCTCGACAACGCTTGGCCCAGCGGAGGGTCCGGTCCACCGCCGAGATGATGTCCTCCTCGGAGGCATCATTCGGGCGTGGATCATCGAGCACCACCATCATATCCACCCCGAGATCAAACTGGACCTGGATAGAGCGCTCTGGAGTGAGGAGGTGTTTGGAACCATCGAGGACCGAACGAAACTCTGCTCCTTCTTCGGTAATTCGTCCGAGGTCGGGATTCTGGTGAATGAGTGAGTAGACCTGGTAGCCGCCCGAATCAGAGAGGACCGGATGTGGCCAGTCCATAAACGTATGCACGTCGCCAGCATCACGGATGAGTGCTTCACCAGGTTGTAGAAAAAGATGATACGTGTTCACTACGAGCGCTTCGACACCGGCTCGCTCCAGATCCTCGCGCGTCAAACCACGCACCGTCGCGCGCGTGGCGTCCGGCATAAAAAAGGGCGTCGCGAGACTCCCTTTTCTGGTCTGTATGTGACCGATGCGACGCCCATCGTGCTCGGTGCGATCTCGCCAATGGCTCATGCGAAGAAAACTAAGGTGTGGCTCGGACGCGGTACCCGCTGTCAGGGACCGAGGCATCCTCAGGAATACTACTCGTTTTCCCAGCTTTTTCAAGTCGGAGGTCCCGTTCAGTGAATACGTCCTTGCCGGTAAACACCATCTTGCTCACGAGCGTCACTTCTTTGTTGACGAGTGAAGCATCGGGTGTCGCACCCACCTGGAAGACAATCTGCCGGGTGATACCAGGGGCAAACGTCCCCATATCCCACACCAATTCATTGGTCCGTTCATTGAATGAGAGCTTTTCGCCAGGAGCATTGGTCTGTCCGGTATAGCGGATACCACTCGGGAGGAGGACACTCATCCGGCTGTCCTTGATTTCGTTTGAGGAATTGGCAAGGACCAAATGGAGGGTATAGGTTGTTTCCTGATCGACGAGTGGTGGTATCGGACCAGTATTTGGGATGAGAGCATCCTGATAGTAACCCCGGAGGTCACTCGAGAGCATCGTGTTTAACTTTACGATGAGCGTGTTGCTCGCGACGACTTTGGTCACACCGACGATCGCGGGGATGTCAGGACTGTCTATCTTGGCGATGGAGCGGACGACGGGATTGCGCGCGCCGGCGACACCCTGCTCCGGGTTGGGATAGGTCTTTACACTAAAAGCGAGGCGTCCCGTCTGACCCGGATCGACGCGAGCGAGTGAGGGCACATCGGATGCCTTCCAGATGATCGACTTGCGGGACTGACTATAGGCACCTTTGACGTTGTCATTTTCAAACTGGAGCGTCCCGAGATCAAGAAACGGTGAGTCGAGCTCGACGGTCACGATGGCATCACGGATACCGACGTTGCCATCATTGCGGTACTCGATATCATAACGGAGTGGCTCACCTGGGTTGGCATCCCCTTCAGTCGCACCATTCACAGACTGCCTAATAGAAAATGGCGATGCCACCATCTTGGTCTTGCGCTGATTCTCACCGTAGGCGACAAATGTCCCATCCCCTTGGATGATTCCGATGCCTCCTTCGATCAATTTCTGTTCATCACGTGATCCGGTGAGTCTGCCTCTCACGGCTATGGTACCTTCTGCACCAGGTGGCAGAGCTCCGATATCCCAGACGTTCTTCTGATCAGTCGAACGAGGGGTCGCACCGGTAAAGATGAACCCCGCTGGATACTCAAGCTTTATCTTGAGACCAGAAAATGGGATGTCGCCCGGGTTACCATAGCGGATGTCATACTGAATTTCTTGGTCGGAGGTCAGCTCAAACGGAGCATCAATCTCAAAGAATATCGGCGACGAGACGATACGGACCGAGCGCTCTGCCTTCTTTTCATAACTACTCGAGATATTGTTCGGACTATAGCGGAGGGTCACAGCGATTTTGACTTCATCTCCTTTGGCGCCATAGAACTTGCCGGAGAGTTTGGTTTTGACCCGGGCATTGGAAGCGACGTCACCTACGGCGAGTTCCGCTCGCGACTTTTTGATATCGAGGCCGAGAGCCGGTTCTGGACGAAAGGTCTCCGGATACTCAAAGACGAGGGTCGCGTTTTCGATGCCCATCCAGTTCGTGTTGGCGTACTCGAGATCAAACGTACTGAGCTCGGCTCCAGCCACATCAGCTGGACCAGTAAATTCGAGTGTAATGTTGTCCTGGGAAAAGATATTGGCCCGGAGCTTCATGAGAATACCTCCGACGAGAAGGAGCGCGGCCATGCCACCAAAGATAATCGCTAGGGTCTTGCGACGCTTGCGGGCGCGATCATCGGAGGAGATGATGGCCTCCACCGGTTCAGGAATCACGAGGTCGACTTTGGACGGCAAAGATTCATTGCCCCAGCCTTCGGTCTTGTGAAACTGAGCGAGGGTATCAGTATCGGCGACAGCACTCTCCGGACGAAAAGTATCCGGCTTGCGAGTGCGATCGAGATGGAGGTCTCGACTATGCAGTCTGTCATTGAGTTCGGTGAGTCCCATAGAGGTTTGTTTCTTCCATTGTAGCAAGAAACTAGCTCTCAATCCACTGAAAAAAGCGTGTCGCTACCCGCCGTGCCTCACGGACATCCTCCGCCGACACCGCTACCTTGGGAAGCGTGACCAATTTGTTTTTGAGAAACAGTCGAATGAGTTTGATCACACTCTCGCTCACTGGGAGGGCACCATGGGTCGTATGGGCGTGCTCACTCCTGAGGATACCTCCGGCGCTCGGACTAAAAAAATGTCGCTCACCGGTCGCGAGTTTTTCCCCTGATACTACACATATCCCTGTCTCAATCTCATAGCCGAGATGGGCGTAGAGTTGAAAGAGAAAACCCTCCGTCACGAGGAGAACCTTGTCAGTCTTCCCCTCCTTCGCCAGATCATTCACGATATCGAGATACTCACCAAGGAGAGTAAAGAGGATCTTGTCCTGTTCTTCCCAGCCCACGAGGCGCTCGAAGATACTCACTGCCTCCATCGTCCGACGAAGGATATCGAGGTTGTTCCGCAGATGGATATAGCTCTTTTCGGCAACGGCCCCTGCTATCTTGCCAGCCCCCCGCCCCTTCACTACGATGACCAGACCCTGCATGAGGGTCTCGAGCTGTCCAGCAAGCTTGGCCTCGGGCTTGCGTACACCCTTCGCGACCAACTGCAATTTGCCGGCCGATTCGGTATACAGCGTATAGAGCCGATCCGTCTCACCAACCTCTTTCTTCCGAAGCACGATAGCGTTATAGCGGAGTTCCACTCTGGAGATGAATCAAGATTTACGATTTTTGATTTATGATTGGAGAAATTCGATGACTGTTTCCGTGAGCTCCTCCGTGGGCTTATTGGTCTCAAGCAAGAGTTTCTTCCCCGGCATTTCCCCATAATCAAATGTTCCAGGATTGAACGGGTACAAGTTCAAGCGTTCTCTATCATGATGCCCTGGATGTCGGGCGCGAGTCTCGTGTCGACGCTTCCGTTCTTCCTCATCAATAGAGCAAATGATCATCCGAAGGTCTATGTCGTACTTTTCCAACCATTCTTGAAATCGTTTCGGATTATCAGGATGATTGAACGGACCCTCTAACATAACATCAATACCGTTCTCAATCGAGTCCTCACCCAAAGCTATCATCATTTTAATAACACACTTTCCATACCGGCGACTGTCTTCGAGTGTTTTGCCCTCAAGCAGTGTATACATCCTTTCTTTCATGGCATCTTTGTGCAGGCAAAAAATGTTCAGCCTCCTTGAGACTTCTTTGGCCAGTGTTGTCTTCCCTGACGCTGGCAACCCGCAGAAAATAATCACTCGACTCATACGCGCTTAATACTCAGAGTAAATTCTTCGCCATCGAGGGTGACAGTTTCTTGATACTCGGCATCGGTGAGAGCACC
>JACCDN010910636.1_pt1 | contig 16229 bp, 19 predicted proteins | sample 7441691 | NCBI WGS metagenome assembly JACCDN01 (sample SAMN15323439, study PRJNA562643) | freshwater metagenome | isolation source: river surface water | place: USA:Blue River Watershed | collected 2017-08-16
CGCCCTACTCATTCATGGATCTGAAACCAATCCACCGGGTGGATTCAACTCGCCCTACTCATTCATGGATCTGAAACCAATCCACCGGGTGGATTCAACTCGCCCTACTCATTCATGGATCTGAAACCAATCCACCGGGTGGATTCAATCACGCTCTACTCATGCATGGATCTAAGAACCATGCAAACCTGGTTATTTTATAATTCCAGCACTATAAATCTAGCAACAAGAGATATAAGTTAATAAATCAGATATATACCTGCATTAAAAGAGACTATTGTAAAGAGAAAACTATAGATCTTGCATATCAAAGATAATAAATATTCAATAACAATAGAATTTATTAACACCAATCAATGTTTAAATCAGCAATACCTAAAATATACGGCAATATTAACATATCGATTTCCTGTAAATAGCCACCTATAACATATATCTGACAACCAATGCTCCCGTATATGTCCTCCTATCGCCCTGTATACGTCATCTCCACACCCCGTAGACATCGCTAACATCCCTGTAACAGACCACCATTGTTCAGTTTATTTCTTTTATTTCAATATGTTACAGCAGTATAAACATATATAAACTTTTATTAAACATACAAACGTTTAGTGTTTTTATTATTAAAGTTGACTATACACTGATTAGTATATATATTTAACACATAGCTTCACAGGGATATATGTTTATGATTAAAGTAATAGTGTCTGCTACGAATAAAGGTGGAGAAGGTAAGACCACAACCACAATAAATTTAGCTGAGTACTTAGCTATAGTTAAAAACAAACGCGTCTTATGCATCGACTTAGATCCACAAGCAAACCTAAGTAACAGATACATTGAAATGAATGTCGATCCCGATTCACTTGAAGGAAAAGTTCCGCCTAACAACCCAGAGCTTCAAGGTGAAAGTAAAACAGTATCCTCAATAGCAGACATTTTTTTTGGTGAGAATGTTAGTCCATACAAAACAGATTTCAAAAATTTAGAACTAATGCCATCTCATTCCGAACGGTTGCAACAAATAGAAAATGCTACTGACCCTAAGATAATCGAGAATATCTATCAAAACTTTAAAACATTTATTCAGATGCCAGAATTGGAAGAGTATTATGATGTGATTTTAATAGATACGCCACCAGCAAAGGGGCCGTTAACAAAAAGTGCAATCAAAGCTGCAACACATCTAATTATCCCCGCTCAAATGGAGCAATTTTCTATTGAAGGCATATACGGCATGTTACATTTATTTAGAAAGGAAGCCTATATGCGGGATTCTAATAATGAGCTTAAATTAATTGGTATTTTGCCAAATCAAATTAGAGATGTGGTGTTGCATAAAAATTTTCTAGATGACTTAAAATCAACAGATCTAATCAAAGAACACATTATTCCACACTCCTTGAAAAAAAGGACAATATATTCAGAAATGCTAGTTGAGGGCGCTAATCCCAAAAGTATCTTTGAAATTAATAAAAATAAAAAAGAGCGTCAAGAAATGGAAGAAGTGTGTGGTTATTGCACAGCAGAAATATTTTCTTAAAGGAACAGATAAATGGTTAAGAGTTTTGGGATTAACAAGAAACTATCAACTGCATTAACTGAAACGTTAATTAGCGCAGATGAATTTAGGGGGAGACTAAGGTTAGAGGGGATAAGAATATCCAAGATAAATCTTGATCCAAATAACCCTAGAGAGTTAGCGCTCACAAAGGATGACATTACTCTTGGAATTAAAAAAGATGATCCGCAGTATGAGCTTAAACATCGTGAGATGGAGTCTTTATCATCGTTAGCCCATTCCATTAAAACAAATGGCCTGATGAATCCAATCCTTGTATATGAAAGTGGAAGTGATTTTATCGTGCTGGCCGGAGAGAGAAGGACGCTGGCAACTATAATTGCTGGGAAAGACCGAATCGAAGCCAGAATTTTGCCAGAAAAACCGGCTGATAAAGATTTACCTATTTTACAATGGATAGAAAATATTGAAAGGCAGGATCTTACTCTTAAAGAAAAAATAAATAATCTAGAAAAAATATTTGATATTTCATCACGAAGTCCTAAACACATCGAGGCAGTTTTAGGCTGTGGCCATAGTATGGCTCATAATTATTCAAAGTTATTGCAACCTATGAATAGCACTTTAAAGGCATACATAGATAATGGAACCGTGAACTCCATAAAAAAAGCAATTTTATTAGTAAAGCTTGATGAAGACGAGATTAAAGAATACTTATCTAGAGAAGATGAGTATCAAGAAATACCATCAGCAAAGTTCAAGCCTACTTTAAAAGAAATTGGTGATAAAGTGAAATCTAAAAATAAGCTTAAAAAGCTTGGAGCAAAAAAACAAAAAATAGAGTTTGGGGAAACAAAAAAGATTGCGGTTGCTAGGAAATTATATTTTGCATTTAAGAAAGACGAAGCATTGAAACATGAGTTCGATCTTATTCCTGAGCCAGACTGGTCAGATGTTAGGAGCATAAACAGGGCTTTTTCTGAGTTGGTATATTTGTTAGAGGAAAACTGTGGTGAATAGTAACTACAAAACCATTGTAATGGTTCCTAAAAAGATGAAAGAAGATTTACTGATAAGGGTAATTAAAGATGGATATGGTGCTAGAGGTAAAGCTAAGTGGATATCCAAAGCGATAAATAAATTTCTGTCTCTTGAAAATTATTCTAATTACGTAGAAATTAGCGAAGACATGGGTAAACTAGATGCTAAAGAAACAGTCGATATTTCTGTGGAATTAAAAGCTGTTTTAGATAAATCGGTAGAAAATGTCAGGAAAATTAAACCCTTGATGGAAGGGGCTAAGAGCAAAATAATTAGAGCAGCTTTAATTCAAGGATTAATTAGAGGCGTTGAATAGATGCAAAAAGCGACTAGGACTTTAGGGAAGATCAAAAAACATGTCGCGCTTATACATTGTTCAAGCGATCTAGGGCTATTACAAAGAAAAATAGCTAATATATTGTTACATAACGCTATATCATATGGTCAACGAGCCGACAAATATGAAATCTCCCTCAAGAGTCTAATCACAAGTTCAAACTATGATAGTAACGATTATAAATATTTAAAATTATCGCTTTTAAAGTTGATAAAAACTCCTTTAGAGTTAAATATTTTTCATGAAACATTTGATGATGAAATAGAGTGGGTGGCTACCACATTACTATCATATGCAACTATAAAACGCGATGGTATTCTGAGTTATGGTTACAGCCCGGTTATTCAAGATTTAATTTTTTTCCCTGAAAAATATGCACTGATTGATTTAGATGCTTTTATGGGGCTTAAATCACAGTATTCAGCCATACTATATGAAAATTGTTATAGATATATTAGTCTTGGTCAAACGCCACATTGGGGTATTGATGACTTTAGGAAACTAATGGGATTAGAGGAGCACGAGTACAAAGAATATAAAGATTTAAACAAACGAATTATACATCATGCAATTAATGAATTAAATTCTAAAACAAACCTTAATATTATCCCCAAAACAATAAAGCATGGTAGAAGGATAGCAAAAATAGGGTTTCAGATCGAAGACAAAGGACGAAAGGTTTTTAAGTCCACTATCAATGATAAACTTAGAGAGCTTTTTAAGTTCAACAAGAGAGAAATAGATATTCTATCGTCAAAGCACAGCAATGATGAAATAAGTGAAGCTATACAATATGTATTAAATCACGAATCATACACCAATGGGCATATAAATGATCCTAAATCGTATTTAAAAGCAGCTATAAAAAATAAATATAGCAAAAGCGTTGATAACATAAATGTAGTTCAGTCAGCAGGACAAACATCAACATCAAGTATTATACGCAGGCGAGTAATTAATTCGTACATGGAGCTTGAACTTTTATCTTATCTAAAAGCACATTGGCATGAGATCATTCAGGATCAGGAAGAAGCATTGTTTAAAAGTCACCTCAAGAGCCTCGGTAAGTCTGATCTATATACTAACAACGGATTATTGAACGATGACGCTATTAAGATATACATAGATGTTTTTGCTGCAAACATCACAGATATACTTCCAGATAAATTTTTGGTGGAGCAGAATGAAAAAGTTTTCTCCTAATACTAACAATATATTTGGTAATGAAAATGTCATTGATGATGTAAAGATCAAGGGAAAAATGTCTCATGGAGACATAGAATATTTGCCTATACAATATGTTGTTCCTGGTAGATATCAAGTTCGCGAAAACTTTAGTGAGGAAGCGTTAGAAGAACTTAAGACCTCTATTTTGAAGCAAGGGATTCTACAGCCGATAACAGTGAGGAAAATTGATGGCCAAAAATATGAATTAATATCCGGCGAGAGGCGATGGAGAGCTGCTAAAGCAGCTGGTTTAACTCATATACCTGCAATCGTTTCATACATTACAAATGAGGCGGCATTAGCACTTGGAATTATTGAAAATGTTCAAAGAGAAAATATTAATGCAATTGAAGAAGCGAAAGGCTATAAGAGATTAATTGACGAATTTTATTATACACATATGCAGATATCCGAGAGTGTTGGGAAGAGTAGGGCGCATATTACAAATATTTTAAGAATATTGACATTAAGCCAACCCATTCAAGAAGCGATGCTTGCAGATAAAATTAGTTTGGGGCATGCCAAGGTACTATTGTCAGCGCCTGAAGACAAACGAGATGTGTTTCTACGAGATATGATAGACAAACATATGTCTGTGAGAGCATCCGAAGAGCATCGTAATAGAATTTTAAAGAATGATTATATCTCTGAGACTAAATTTAAAAATAGTTATAGTGGCGACATGTCATTAGATGATTTAAAAATGGATGCTTTAAACAAATTAAGTGCCATTCTTCCAGGGCGTGCGACGTTAAAGCAAGCGAATTATGGTCGATATAAGCTTGAGTGCATTTTCGACTCATACGAAGATTTTGAATCATTTATTGATCGGTTGAATATTAAAGAACTTGCAAACTAGATCATTTATAAAAGGAAATATTTATATGCCAGTAACACCATCAATTATGTTACCTTTGAATACCGTGGCTCCAGATTTTGAATTATTTGATGTGATGAGTAACGAAAATTGTTCTCTTAATTCTTTGAAAGCTAAGCAAGGCACTGTGATTATGTTTATTTGCAATCATTGTCCTTTTGTTAAACATGTTCGACAAGAGTTGGCTAAACTAGCCACAGAATATAAAAAGCGTGGCATTTCTTTTATTGCGATAAATTCAAATGATGTTGCTAATTATCCAGAAGACTCTCCTGAAAGAATGAAAGTGTTTATCCAGGAGATTGGTAATCCTTTTCCATATCTATATGACGAAACTCAAAAAGTCGCAAGAGCCTACTATGCAGCCTGTACGCCAGATTTTTTTGTTTTTGATGGAACAATGAAATGCGTATATCGAGGGCAAATGGATGATTCTAGACCTGGAAACGATATTCCGGTTACAGGATCTGATTTACGTTTAGCATTGGATAATCTATTGGCTAATAAACCGATTCCGGAAAATCAAAAACCAAGTATGGGCTGCAATATAAAATGGAAATAGCATTTGCCAAACAGACTAGTGTTTATATCGCGTAATTTTTATTGAGGCTCTACCGGCAACGCTTGTTCGTGCACTGCAAAGCTTACCATCTTGGTATTATATATTTCTATGTCTTTGATCATGGCAGATTTCTCTAAAGATAGAAGAAATACAACCGTTTTTGCGATGTCTAGAGTCTGAATTTTTTCTCCATTTTTAAATCCAGGAAGGTCTTCTACCATACTAGTTTCTGTTACGCTAGGAGAGATGCAAGTCACCTTTATACCGTAAGCGGATAACTCCTTAAATAAACTATCGTTAAGTCCGCGCAATGCGTATTTTGATGCTGAATAACCACCAACACCGGCGATGGCATTATTCCCAGCAATAGATCCTATATTAATAATATACCCAGATTTTTGATATTTCATGGATGGCAGGACATAGCGGATCATATTATGTGCGCCGATTAAATTAGTATCTATTAAATGGCGCAGATCATTAGTGCTTAACTCTGTACTACCAACAGCAAAATACCCAGCATTGTTTATTAGAACCTTGATTTCAATTTTTTGCCGATTAATCTTTCTAAAAACCTGATCGACACTCTGATCATTGGTTATGTCCACATCAAAGAGATGAACATGTTGTTGTGCTTTAGGTTGAAACTCTTCCTTTACTTTTTCTAGCTCTGGTAGTGATCTGGAGATTAATATAAGACTATAACCATTGTTCCATAATTCATTAGCAATAGCTTTGCCAATTCCACGGCTAGCGCCAGTTACAACTGCATATTTTTCAGGACTATTTGCCCATGTCGAATTAGATGCCATTAAGCATAAAACGAATATAAAATTTATTAACCTGATGTTACTACTCCCATTTTTATTAATGTGTCCACCAGCATAGATTTTCTTAAAATTCCTGTCTTAAGTTTAACTGAATCGATATGTTTTTTTACTGTATGACTTGATATCGCCATGTCTAGTGCAATTTCTTTGTAAGTTTTGCCACAGGCCAGCAATGACATACAGATCTTTTCTCTGCCAGTTATGTAAACGTCTGAATATTTACCATATAAATAATACCTAGCGGCTTTATATGACGTTAATTGATCATATTGGTGAGAATGTATATCGGGTGGAATGTATTTGCTGCATTGAAATGGTATGTAATCATTAGAGGCTAAAATTAAATTATTTATAACTTTTTCTTGAAATAGTGGTATAAAATCATAAAATAGTCTCTTCTCATTGATGAATAAATCAGCTAGATTTGTGTCATGGTTGTCACCAAGGTATGCCCAAGTTTTTATTGATTCCGAGTGCTTTTGGATTATAGTCATTCCATTAGATAAGCCATGCTCTTTTAATGTTAATCCTACTTCATCACGAGGGTTTGCTGGCCACAGGAATGTCCTTGTTAAATTAACTTCTGCTTTTTGGATTGACTGATAAAAATCATCACTAAATTTTCCAAGAGTATGAATTTTTTCAACAAGACCAGGGACATTAGATAGCATAAGTGCTTTATCTTTATTGTTGAATAATTCGATATAGATTATATGCTGTATGCCATACTGATGATTAAGCGTCGGTAATGCGCGATCAACAAGATCAATATGTTTATTGTGAGAATGAACAAAATCCATTTTTAATCACACATCTCCACATCTTTTATATTGAATTGAGGAGAGCACGAAATAAATACTTCGCACCGTTCACCTAACATTTTATGTTTGGTGTTGGGGGGAATAATATACATATCTTTTGCATTCAAGACGTGAATTGCACCGTCAATTTCGAGCTCTAATTTCCCTGTAATAACAAAGAATAACTCAGAAAAAGTCTTGTTTATTTTTGGCCCGAGTGGGCCATTGATTTGTGCATATGCACCGTCTAAAGATAAATTTGATACGCCTTCACAATATTCATCCAGAATAATTTTATTAGTGATCCGCTTACGTTTGGCGTCTTTATGAAGAAACTTCATTAGAATGTCCTTACTTGCCGTAGTATAAATATGTTACACTTGACTTTATTAAATTACAACGAGTAAATGAACATTTTATTTATAAGAGTAGAATAACTTTATTTTGTAATGTTAGAGCCGATTTGTTATATAGGTTGATCTTTACATGACATTTTATAAATCACGCCACATTATCGCTTTGCTCGGCATCAGCACGTTATTTCTTTTTGAATATTTTAGTCTTAATCTTTTAAATGTAATAGAACCCGCAATCGCAAAAGAGTTTGGTTGCACTAATGTAGAAATTGGTTGGTTAGGTTCGGTATATTTTTACGCGATGATGATTTTACTTGTTCCAGCTGGCTTTATAATTGACAAATATAATTTAAAGAAAATTATCGTTCTTTGTGCAGTGGTTGGATCAATCGGGACGTTTTTGCTGTCAATTTCTCAATCCTATACTCACTTGATAGTAAGCAGAGCAATAGTTGGTGTTTTCTTGGGCCCATTTGCTTTAATAGCATGTATTAAGTTCATATCTAATCTTGTTGAGCGCGATGAGGTTGGGATATTTATAAGTGCAATATTGTTTATCGGTATATTTGGTGGGGCGTTATCACAAGATGCGTTTGGCTTTATGGTTAATAGCGTGGGATGGAGAACGGCGCTAATTATTATTGGAATAATTGGTATGTGCATATCAGCCATATTGTTTATAACGGTAAACATGTATGGACACAAGCAGGTGAAAATAATTAAGCGCAAAACCTCATTTTACAAAGAAATTATATACTTCATTAGAGACGCTAATATAAGCATTAATTTTAAACTTGGCATTATGGCAAGTGTATTAAATCTACCATTGTTCGTTTTAGGATCATTATTTGGGATCGCATTCTTAGAACAATGTTATGGCTTCACGGCTACAACTGCATCCGGTATTACTACATGTCTTTTTTGGGGGATGCTTTTGGGCTGCATTACTTTTGGAGTGCTATCCGCGCGTGGATTTAAAGAAAATATTCTATTATTTGTAGGTGGGCTAATATCTCTGATGACATTAAGTTTGTTGATATTGGTTACTATTCCTAACGCGACAACATTGAAGGTAATCTTTTTTGCTATAGGTGTTGGTGCCGGTTCTCATGTTTTATCGTATTCGCTAATTGATAAGATCAGCGATTACAAAAGCCTAGGTTTAGCCGAAGGCTTTCACTCTGCACTCATATTCTTTGGTGGCGCTTTAATTCAACCAATTTTTGGGAAAATTTTGGATATTACGCGCATATATATGCTGGATCACAATATAGACCCCATAACAGACACCAGGATGCCTTATAACCTTGGTTTTGCTGTGCTAATGTCTCTAGTATTGCTGGGCTTATATTTCATGAAAATACCATCACCCCAAAAAAGAAATCAGACTAACTGACGAAGAAGCAAATACAATTTAGCTGTGGAGTATCCATTTTAGATTATTACAATAAACCACCCCATTTTTTAACATATAGGTTGTGAATAGTATGTTTTGATTATGGAGAGGTAGTGTTACCATGCAAAACTTTGATGCAATTAAGGATGTAGTGCCAGATTTTCATGATGCTTGCAAGAGGCTAGCAGATAGTGAGGAATTTAATTTATCTAAAAGGGAATCAGAAATTTTAATACTTATGTGCAATGAATACTCTGTATTTGAAATATCTGAATTGTTGTGTAGGGAGAAAACTACAATATACAAACATTTAGAAAATGCTAGGCACAAAATGAGTTGTAACTCATTACTTAGCCTAGGTGTTAAATTAAGCACGTTGCTTAAAGATATATAAATGATCATGTCCATTATCCGGATGCTTGTTAATTAAAAAATCACGAGCGCCGGTCATATTTGTTATTAATATATTTAATTACAAAACCTATTATAACTCCGTAAAATTTCTGTTTGATGACGATGTTAAATTTGCTTAATATTTAAGTGGTTTTCACGAAACTTCGATTATTCGAATTTATTAATATATAAAGCAAATCTTCGACTTTTCGAATGTACATCCATATCTCGTAGTGGAAAAATAAGATTGCTTATACGACATATAAATAATTGAAAATTTAAAGAGGGTGTAATTATGAGATCAATTAGAGTGCTCAGAGTAGTTGCAAAGGAGCTTTTTGGTGAAAATACTAGAATTGCTCCAGCAGCAAGGATAATTGGTGGTGCTGCCACTAGAATTGCGGCCATAAATATGAGAAATCCTGCATTTGATGAAGAAGCCGCATATGAAGATATATCGTTTGATGAAATGATAGATGCGATAGGTAGTACTATAGAATTAGGGGAAAAAGTTGCGCCATATGTATCAGCTGGTGCTGAAAAGACAAAAAATGCATCTAAAGGTTTTTTAGATATGGCATATGTCTCTTTTAATGCTGTAAAAGATCTTCTGAAAAAGTTGTATTATTTTATAACGGATGTTTTAAAATCCATTAGGCAAGAAATAGCAAAGGTATATAAGAGCTTTAGAAAAAGTAAATCAACGGAGCCGCAGTCAGATAATCTAAATGGCAAGCATGAAGATATTGCTGCAAATCTCGAAGCAAATGCTAGATTAATAGAGCTTGCAAACATGCAACGACAAGCGTTGTTACAGCAGCAAGCTTTACTTAGTGCTCTAGAACAAGAGGAAGAGCCGGATCTTGGGCAACCCTTGCTATATCAACGCGAATCTTCTAGGGAAGATCAACCATCATTATCTGAGCTGGTTGGTGCACCAGAGGATGTTGAACAATCAAATAATGACATTAGATTGGCACGCCCTGGATTATAAATGTGTAACTGCAATTTATTAAGCTAGCACAAAGTGGAGGGGGATAATAAGGAGCGAATTATTTAAAAACCATTTGGCTTTTTTTCAGCAGAGCAATCATTTGTTCTGCTGATTTTAGCTTAGAGTCAATATCTGATCCAGTTGCCACAGCATAATTATAAATTTGCATAAAAGTTTCTACTAAGAGATTAAGCTTATCAGTGGTTAGCTTGTCTTCTATAAACTGAGGTTCCATTTTCTTGAATATGGCTTGGCATAATGTCTCGTCAATACTTTTATTATTTAGGTTGAGATGGTCTAGCTCATTATTAACTAACCATTTAGCAGGACAGTCCAGCCATTCTGAAATCTTCTCTAATGCTACTGAATTTGGCAGTGCTTCCCCATTTAGGTATTTATAGGCCATCTGTCTACTAACACCAGCAACGTCTGCTAATTTGCTTGCGTCAGCCTTCCCTTTTGGTTTTGCTGGATAGTGGCCCTTATCAATCATCATTTTGATTAATTTATCAGCAAACATTTTTCTCAACTCTGTGTGAGAACTTATTTGCTCTATTGGAGTATCAATTTCATTTTCCATAATTTCTAAGTTGTTTATCTAGTTTGTTGTCATCATACACACATCAATCAGTATCCTAGCATATTCATTTCGCTAGAGCATTTATTTGCGAACGTAGTAATCCGATTATAAACCAAAGTTGACAATCGGTTTAATTGCATATACATTTAATTTAAGTGTTAAGTAACGAGACATTGTAGTTTTAAAGCTAACAATGTTGCGTGTTTGGGATTAAGTTCGTATCGATCAGGAAGATTAGATAATGTGCATTATTTATAGCAACCCGCAGTTAAATCAAAAGCCAATAAAGTCTAAAGTCATTTTTAATTTTCCAAGCGCCGCTGAATATTTATATCAAAAAATCAAAAACTTCGATTATTGGAATATTTTTTTAATTTCTTTAATGAAATACTAAACATCAAGATAGGTTACAGAATGGCTGCAAGTGTATGTTAAGTAATTTGAGTAAAAGATTTTTGGCGCAAATATTAGAAGGAAAAAATAATTTGCGCAAGATCGTTAGCATGTTTTCATATAGCGAAAGAATAACTGTCGCTATTGATATACATGTAATACAGGAACGTCTTTTAGAAGATATAAAAGATTTTGTTGATGAAAAAGAATTAGCAAGGTTAATTGATATAGACAAGGAGAAATTATGATGTGTTCTATGAGAAGTGAGAAGATGTTAACGGCAGCTAAAGTGCTTGGTTCTGTAATGTTTCTTTGTTTAGCTACAACAGTAGTATATGCGGCTCCTGCTGGCATGCCTGCTGAAATTACGCAAATCAAAAATGGGACTGAAGGTTATATTAATGGTATTTGTTATTTAGTGGGAACTGCGTCTGCGGCGGTGGGTGTGTGGAAATTTGTTGAATCACAAAGCTTAAAAGTGGCAACTTTAGCTGGAACTGTAACAGTTATGTCATTCAAGTTTCCTGCTTGGGTAATTGCTGCGGCGGTAATATAAGAATGGATGATTATATAGTTCCTATAATCCCAAGGCCGCTGAATGAGCCATTAAAAATGTCTAATTTTACTGTGAGCGAAATTAGCATTTTTCTGTGTTTCATGTTTGGACTTTGGGTGCTGGGGTCAATTGTAATGGGTGTAATTGTTGGTGGTTTATTTGTGAAATTTAGTCGATATCTGTCTAATACAAAATTTGGCAACTTAACAACTAAAGGGGTGTATTGGTTTTTTCCATATTCGAAAAGAAAATACAAATTTTTAATTCCTTCATATGTCCGGGAAATAGTAGGATGAATCAAACTAGTTTAATGGAACAATATAATATGCTGTTATCTCAACGCGGCAAACTTATTTATATGGTCGTGTCACAGGCAATTGTTTTAATTATTCTGGCACTCATTGTTGCACATCAAGCATTAAATCCAATAGTGATTATATCGCCACCAGTTATAGACACTTTATTTAAGGTAACTGGTAACAAATTGTCGGATACTGGGTTGCAGCAGCATGCAAATTATTTCATTCACTTATATTTAGATTTAACGCCAGAAACGATAGATGCCCAGCATATACAGCTAGCACAATACATTCACTCAAATGCACATGTGGAATTCAAAAGGCAATTGGCTGAGCATGAGGGCGTTGTTAAAAAGCTGCACGTATCAAGCAGATTTGATATTAGAAATATTTCAACAAATGTTAATGAGCAGACGGTAACAATTACTGGGAGACTAGTCTTTTATCAAGGGCCGAGTCCACAAGGTGAAAAAGAAAAAACATTTGTAATGCAATTTGTCAATAAGCTTGGCAGGCCATTTATATCAAGGATCAGCGAGGTTAAAAATGAAGTGTAAGTTAATTGTTATATTACTTGTATGGTCAAGTTCAATATTTGCTGTACAAAACATTAATGTTAGCGAATCTATGCCAGTTAGAGTTGCTGTAAGCCAAAATGATATAAATATGATAAGCCTAAAAAACGATAGAATCGAGTCATTAGCGTTGCCAAACTCAGTCGAGGTTGAGCAGAACAATAAAAATGGCTCTGCTTATTTGAAGTTTAAGAGCAATAGCCCAGTCAAGGGGTTTCTAATCTCAGAGTCTGGAGTTAAATATCAGCTTGAATTTGTCCCGAGTCAAATTCCATCAGAAACTATCACTCTAATCAAACCAGGTTTAGAGGCTAAAGCTCAGGCTGCTGATACTAGAGAATACACTCAGATGCTTGCCCAATTGTTGCGAGCTATGTTTAACCAAAGTGATTTGGATGGTTATGTGCGCTCCATATCTGAGAAAAAAGTTAAGTATAACAAAATAAAATTAGTACTTATGGCAACATATACAGGCGCTACAATTGATGGGTTAATTTATGAGTATGAAAATACTACTAAAGAAGTTCAACATCTTAAAGAAGTTGATTTTTACGACAAAGATGTACGTTCTGTTGCGATAGTTAATAGAAAATTATATTCAGGTGATGTTACGCAAGTTTTCATAATGCGAGATAAAGTATGAACATAGATAGTTTAAAGGCAAGACTGATACAGAAAAAAGTACTTACATGTTGTGTGGTGTTGGTTATGGTGATCATTGCATTAGTTTTGACTTTAGGAAAAGAAGGCTCGAAACCAAAGAATATTGACGACAATGTTGCTTATGATTTCTCTAAAGATATCGACCGCCATGGATTTGAATGGGATTTTTCAAATAGAGTTGAAAAACAATCAAAAGACATAGCCCAACTGCAAGAAAAAATAGATTCTAAGGAAGATTCAGCTCAAGTATTAAATGATGCTTTAGAAGTTGCCAATATGCAAAATCAAGAATTATCTCAACGAGTTGAAACTTTAGAAGAAAAATTATACGCCTATTCTTCAAAACAGTACAAACGTCCTAGCCAAACGCAAAACAACGCGACAAATGCTTATGCAGATGCAAACAAACAATATTCTGACTTACCGGAGGATGAAATATCTTTTGATAATCCAAGGGATACTTTAGCTGTATCCTATGAAGATGAAAATAAGTTCACTGTTCATAAGTTTGCGCTAGAAAAAATAAGTGCAAATAAGTTCAACAATATTTCTAGCACTATTCCAAGTAATAGCTTCATAAGAGCACGTCTTGCAAACGGTGTTGATGTCTCAGCAAGCCAATCTTCACAGCAAAATCCAAAACCAGTTTTACTAACGATTACGGGTTGGGGGAATCTACCAAATGGACATAAAATCAGAACTCTTAAGCAATGTAGATTGCACGCAACTGCGTGGGGAGATATGTCTAGTGAGCGTGTATATCTATCGCCAGATCTCATGACTTGTATCGCATCCAATGGCGATATCATAGAAACCTCGGTCCAAGGTTATGTTGCAAGTGAAGACGGTGCGGCTGGGATTAGAGGTCGTATGATACTAAGAGATGGTGAGCTTGTGCGCTCTGCTTTAATTGCTGGAACTTTATCAGGGCTGGGTAATAGTTTTGCATCAACACAAGGAACAAATTCAATATCTCCACTTGGAACAACCACTACATATACTACCACCGACATTCTAAAAGCTGGGGCTGGTAAAGGTATTGGTAATGGATTGGACATGCTTGCTAAATACAAGATAAAGCAGGCGGAAAATCTGCAACCCATTATTCAAATTAATGGTGGGCGTGAGGTTGATATTGTTTTTTATACAAGCAGTGAAGTAGGCGTTGTAACTGGAAATCCTATGCCAAATAGTACTCAATCTAATTCAAATAACGAATTAATGAACGTGCTATCTAAAATTAACCAGATCCCAGGGGATGAATAATGAAGCAAATTATAATTGTTATAGCCATATTAGCTCTTACTGGATGTGCAGAAAAGTCTAGATTTGATTGTCCATATGGAAAAGGTCCATCTTGTATAAGCATGGATCAGATCGATAAAAATATTAAATCTGGAGATCAACCAAAGTGCAGTAAGGCTGGTTGTGCAAAGAGCAATATAAAAGATGCGGGTGTAACATTTCCTATCCAGACAAATCCAAATCCTGCATTACGAGTTCCAGAGCAAGTTATGCAAATGTGGATAGCGCCGTATGAGGCCAAGAATGGAATATATTATCAACAAGCGTATGTAAACATCATAGTCAAAGAAGCTTCTTGGCAAGCTCCAGTATTAGATGATGCAAGCGTTAGGGAAGAATACAATGGTTAGTTTAGAAGCAATAAAGCAAGCTAGTAGCAATTTCAAAAGGTATTTCGAGAACTTGATTACATTTGATGATGGTGGCACTACGATACCAAAATGTGTGCTTCATCAATATAATGAGGCGCTTGGTATATATCCGTTGAGCACGTTCTTGCCTCATCAAACGTATGATCCTACATCGCAAGTGTATATGACTCAATATGGTAAAGGTATTTTATTCCAATCAGATCCATTAGTTGGAATTGATACGGCTGTAGTTAAGAATTTGCATCAAATATTTCAATCCCAATTGCCAATCGGAGCTTGTGGACAAATTTTACTTAATGCTTCAAATAAAATTGGTAGTATGTTAGATGAGTATGTAAGTGAAAGAAATGACGCACTTCCGGTTTTTAAAAAGATTGCACAAAATAGAGCAATACATGCTGCAAAGTCTGCCATTTCATCCTTTATAGGTGAGCCGTATTTACTTAGAGATTACAATCTTTATTTTTCATTTACTATAGATGATGCTCTAGGCTATACACCTGAAGAAATTATAGACTTAAAGAAAAAGCTTGAGAGTTCCTTAATTACACTTCAAATTAAACCAAAGGTTGTGTCAGCAACTGATTTTCTAAATCTTACTGCACAACTATTGCGGCCCACAGATAATATAGCTGAGGAAAATATTATATGGGATCCGAGAAAGAGTCTAAACCAACAATTAACAGATCCATTTTATCTTAGAAAAATTACCAGCTGTAGAGTTGCAACTCCGCATTCAGACTGGGAAATATATACTTTCCGAGTCAAAGATTACCCATTAGAGACTCCAAAAATATGGGATATGGCGCAAGCAATTGGTGAGGTATTTGGTAACTCACGCTTTGCTTGTCCGTTTAACTTGAGTCTTATTTATAAGGTTGTTGATGCCAAAGATGTGATCAAAGGAGGTGAGGCTCAAGCATTCAATTCTGAAGTAAGAGCACGCGAACGCAGAGGTAAATCACGTTCGGCAGAGCTTGATTCACAGATGTGGCGCGACATCCTGTCTAATAAAGAGTCTGGTGAGCGAATCCTAATTACAAACTTTCAGATTCAACTTGCTTGTAAGCGAGCAGAAGCAAGCCAACACATCTCAATGCTTACCAATATTTTCCAATCAAAGATGCGCTGGCAAATTGAACGAAATGA
>JACCDN010001228.1_pt1 | contig 16224 bp, 13 predicted proteins | sample 7441691 | NCBI WGS metagenome assembly JACCDN01 (sample SAMN15323439, study PRJNA562643) | freshwater metagenome | isolation source: river surface water | place: USA:Blue River Watershed | collected 2017-08-16
GCCAATCTCAGCAACCTGAACTTTGTGCGCGTGTTGTTGTATCAGCCAATTACAGAGCGTCCCGCGGAGCCGTAATGGACGCACTCCTTCAGTTTGCTGAGAACCGGTACACGCGTCTTGTTCTTGTTGGTCTCTTGTTTCTGTCGTTGCAGACCACAATCTTCAACGAGATGCGACCATTCAGTGTGTGTCTACAGGTCATGTTGTTGCTTGCCGCATCATGCGGTCTTGCCAAAGGCTCTACCACAGGCGCCGTGGCAGGTTTCATTGTTGGCTTGCTGTACGACTTCGTCTTAACCACGCCGCTTGGATTGTGCGCAGCTGTGTTTGCTCTTGTGGCGTACCTCGCAGGTTTCGCTCATTCATTTGTTCACGAGTCCACATGGTGGTCGCGCAGTCTGGTGGCAAGTGGTGCAAGTGCAGTAGGAATGATTTTGTTGCCTCTTGCCTTTACGGTGACGGGGGCAGAAGGCGTTCTTACGTTTCATATCTTCACAGTTGCTCTAGTTGTTGCTGTTTTTAACGCCATCTTCAGCGTTCCCGTTGAACTGTTGTGTCGTTGGGCCCTACGAGATCCTGCACCGGAGCGATAAATGGTTGGCGGGCGCACCATCTCACGTCTGACGGTTCTTGTCATTGTGGCGAGCACTCTTGTGGGGTTGTTGAGTATTCGTTTGTGGTTTCTTCAAGCAGTCGATGCGCCAGCTTTGGAGATAAAGGTTCGCGAAGTTCGTACAAGAACAATCAAGATTCAACCAGAGCGCGGCCGAATTTTCGATGTGAAGGGTCGCATTGTTGCCGACAATGAGAGAATTTTGACGCTCACTATTGAACGAGCAGTTATTTCGAAACCGCTGTCGCGTCAACAGATGTGGAATCGATTGTCTGGTGCGTTGAATATGTCAGTCACGCAACTGGAAGATCGTTATGTATCAAAGAGATACGACCAATTACAACCGCTTCCTTTGAAGGAAGATATTTCTGAAGACTTGGCTGTTTATATTCGAGAGCGAAGTGAGGACTACCCAGGAGTTGACGTACGCGAAGAGTGGCGTCGCGAGTATCCCTTTGCTCCAGTAGCCAGCCATGTTGTTGGTTTTCTTGGCGCCATTCCTGCCGGCGAGAAATCTGAAAACTATTACCGCACTCTGGGGTACGACCCAGATGCACGAGTGGGTCAATTTGGTTTAGAGCAAACGTATGAAGCAGTACTGCGTGGCACCCCGGGCTACGTGAAGTACGAAGTTGATTCGCGTGGTCGTTTTCTTCGCCAACTAGAACGCAAAGAGGCCATCCCTGGCAACGACATTCAGATGACAATTGATCTTGAGTTGCAACAATTCACGGAACAAGCGTTGCAACAAGAGTTGTTAATGCGTCGACGCACGGAGGCACCAACGGTGTTGTCGTTTGGTGAACCCGACCCGCGATATCCAGAGGTGAATTACTACAAGGCACCTGCGGGATCGAGCGTTCTCATGAATCATGACACGGGTGAAATTGCTGCCATGGCAAGTTATCCCAACTTTGATAACCGGTGGTTTAACGCGGGTATTAGTTCGGAGAAGTTCAATCAACTCTTTCCGAAGACCGACGATCCAGACATGTCCATTCTTGTCAATCGCGCAATATCTGGCCGCTACAACCTTGGTTCCACATTCAAACCGTTTGTTGCGTATGCGGCATTGAACACGGGGCAGCTTCCCAACGGAACGCAATACACGCTTCGAGATCAAGGCACCTACAAACTGTCCAGCATTCCTGACGAGCGCTGTCAATTAAACGTGAAGTGTGTTTTCAAGAATGCGAACTGCGGTAATGGTGCGCCCTGTAAATACGGACGAATCAATATTGTCACCGCACTTGCAGTGTCGTCCGACGTGTTCTTTTACAAGATCGGTGAAGAGATCTTTACTGAACGCGGCAACAGGCCAGTTCTAGAAGAGCAAGTTCGATTATTTGGATTCGGGTCGCCCACTGAAATCGATCTTCCGTATGAATACATCGGCACTGTTCCCAGTAGGGCACTGAAGCAACGTCTTGCAGCTAGCGGCGCCATCGCAAAAGAAGAAGGCAAGGGTTATTACGTTGGTGACAATGTGCAGTTTGCAATTGGTCAGGGTTTGTTGTCGGCCTCGCCGTTGCAGCTTGCGGTTGCCTACGGAACTCTCGCCAACGGTGGAAAAGTCATGCGTCCACGCGTGGTGAAAGCAATTTGGGCACCGGGAACACCCAATGGGAAATCAAACCGCGTGAACTTGGACGAGGGCACTGTTATTCAAGACTTCAGCGCGCCGCAGGTTGTTCGAGACATTGGTGCGCGTCCAGAAGTGCTAGATCCAATTGTTCGCGGTTTGACTCGAGTGATTACTGGTCCCGGCGTGACGTCAGACATCTATCACTCCACAACTGGCGAAAAGTTGTTCCGTTCATTTCCCAAGCGTGCGCTTCCGTTGGCAGGAAAGACTGGAACAGCGCAAGGTGCAGGAAACCTTCCATGGAATGACTCGTCTGCTTTTGCAGCGTTCAGTAAGAATCCGAAATTTCCGTACACCGCGTCCGCATATTTAGAGAAGAGTGGATTCGGCTCGCGTGCTGCGGCGCCTGTGGTGAAGTGCATGTTCACCGCTCTCATCAAAAAAATTCAAGTTGCGCCGGCGGTGCCTTCTGACCCGCTTGATCCCAATAGTTTTGAAGTTGCGGCTCCACAAGCTCTTCCAAATCCTCTATGCCTTGTTGGTACTGGTTCCTCGGTGCGTGACTAAATGGCAAGAACAGTTTTTACGCGTCGACCCGATTCGGGTCTTGGAAATATCCGCCGAAGTTTTGCCGACCCCACACGCACCATCGACTGGATTCTCATGGCGGCCGTTGGCGCTCTCACCATCATTGGTGCATTCATGATCTATTCAGCAACTCGACCTCGACTGCTGAATAGAGGTGCCGACCCATTCCAGTTTGTACAACGTCAAATCATCTTTGTGATTTTCGCAATCGTGGTGATGGCGGTTGTGATGTGGATGGACTATGTCCAGATTCGAGGCAATGCAGAGCTGTATTACGCCATCACAATCGTGCTTCTCATTTTGGTGTTTGTAACAGGGTCGGTGAAGGGTGGCGCACGTTTGTCATTTGACATCGGACCCATTGCTGTTCAGCCGTCTGAGATTGGCAAAGTGACGACATTGTTGCTTCTTGCGGGCTTCTTGTCCGAAGATGACTCAAACACGGTTCGCTACGAACGATTCATTCAGTCACTATTTATCGTTGGTTTACCAGTGGTGCTGGTTGCGATCGAACCCGACTTAGGTTCTGCGTCGGTCTTTGTGGCATGTGCCATGGGTGTGTTGTTGGTGGCTGGTGCAGACATTAAATACATCATCCTCATCACCTCGCTTGCAATTGTTTCGGTCATCGCCGGAGTGGTGTCTGGTGTCGTGAAGGACTATCAGCTTCGACGCATCACCGGATTCTTGAATCAGAACTCGGACTCTGCGGCACTACAGACCCTGACAACGCAGGTGAGATTTGCCAAGCGCGCCGTGGCCACTGGTGGGTTTTGGGGGAAGGGATATTTAAACGGACCACTCACGAACGGCGCGTTCATTCCTGTGCAGTCCACCGACTTTGTGTTCTCGGCCGTGGGCGAGCAGTTCGGAATGATTGGTGGGGCCACTGTCCTCGGATTGTTCGGTGTAGTTCTGTGGCGTATCTACCGAATCGCCCGCATGGCGCAAGACCGACTTGGTTTTCTCATTTGTGCCGGCGTGTTCACCATGATTTTGTGGCAGGCCTTCCAGAACATCGGCATGACCATGGGAATTACGCCTGTCTCAGGGGTCCCTCTGCCCTTTGTGTCGTACGGCGGGTCCCATACGGTGGCCTTCGCCATCATGATTGGTCTGGTGCAGAGCGTCCACATGCGCCGTTTCCGATAGGGCGGGCAGGTAACCTTTCCAAAGGCCGAAATGGTCCCCTTGGCGCCCAGCGTGGCTGCCAACGGGACTCATGGCGCGCTTCGTGCGCGACGTGAGAGAGGAAAAGTTCATGGATACCAACGGTTCTGCCGACGATCGCGCAGCCGACAACACATCAGAATCTCGAGAAGGCGGTCAGCGCCCCGAGGGCTCAACAGGGCCAAAGAAGCGCCGCCGCGGGTCTCGTGGCGGGAAGAACCGTCGCAAGCCAGGTTCGCCAGACGGCTCTGATGCATCGTCTGAGAATCCTGCGCCAGCTCCATCGGCACCGTCGGGTCCTCCTCGCAAACCGCAAATTGGAGACACTCGTCCAGCTCCAGCACCAGTTCCAGCCGCTCAAGATAAATCCAGCGATGCGGCCAAGAAGAAGCGTCGCCGTGGGGGCAGAGGTCGTTCGCGATCTGGTGGCCAAGGTGGCGGTCGTGACACCGCACAAATTGATGCCGAGATCATCGAGCGCCGTCGCGGTCGTGAGCGCAATGGTCGCCCTGTTGGCCGTTATCTCATGTGTGTTCAAGTGCGCGACGGGGTCACTCAAGTTGCGGTCATGGAAGGTCGCTCACTTATTGAGCACTACGTCAGCCGCCCAGCCGACGACATTGGGCAGATTCACGGCAACATCTATATGGGCCGCGTACAAAACGTTCTTCCTGGCATGGAGGCAGCATTTGTCGACATCGCCACTCCTAAAAACGCAGTGCTGTACCGCGGCGATGTGCAGTTCGACGGAGAAGATGTAGACACCAAAGACACTGCGCGTATTGAGCACATTCTGCGTTCGCGTCAGATGATCTTGTGTCAGGTCACCAAGAACCCAATTGGCGCAAAGGGTGCTCGTCTCACACAGGAAGTGTCCATTCCTGGTCGCTTTGTTGTTCTTATTCCAAACTCAAAGACATACGGAATCTCTAAGCGCCTCGAAGACTCAGAGCGTCGTCGTTTGCGCAACATCCTCGACCGCGTGAAGCCAGCAGAACATGGCGTCATTGTTCGTACCGCTGCAGAACATGCAACGGAACACGAACTCACCGCCGACATGACTCGCTTGCTTGATGAGTGGGCAGCAATTGAAGAAGCAGCAAAAGCTGCCACTGGTCCACAATTGTTGTATCGCGAACCAGAACTTGCGGTGCGCGTCATCCGCGAAGAGTTCAATGCCGATTATCGCGGGGTCATCATCGACGACCGTCGCCTTTATGAAGATGTGCGTAGTTACATTCAGGCGTTCAACCCTGAATTGGCAGACCGCGTGGAATACTTCGACCGTGACGCCGAACCGCTGTCACTGTTCGAAACACAGCACGTGCATGAGCAGTTGCACAAAGCGCTCGACCGCAAGGTGTGGTTGCCATCTGGCGGGTCTCTCATCATCGAACACACAGAGGCGCTCACCGTCATCGACGTGAACACCGGCAAGAACGTCGGTACGTCAAATCTTGAACAGACTGTTTTCCAGAACAACTTGGAAGCGGCTCAAGAGGTGGCTCACCAGTTACGACTGCGTGACATTGGTGGAATCATCGTTATCGACTTCATCGATATGGAGATCAAGGACAACCGCAAGAAAGTGGTGGAATCCTTCCGTCAGGCGTTGTCTCGCGACAAGACCAGAACTCAGGTGTTCGACATCTCAGAGCTTGGCCTTGTGGAAATGACTCGCAAGCGCATCGGAGAAGGTCTCATTACGGCTTTTGCAGGGGAGTGCCCCGAATGCTCTGGCCGAGGCATGAAGGTGGACTTCACTCTTCTCGACTAGGTCGGGGCGGGGGAAGTTCCTCATTTTCCATGAAAACAATGGCTCTGCACGGTGTCAGTGGCCCAGAAAGGCAGATAGGGTAGGAAACCGCTATGTACGCAGTGATCGCATCCGGTGGAAAGCAAGAGAAGGTATCGCAGGGCCAGCAGGTCCAGCTTGAGCTTCTTCATGTCGAAGATGGTGCAGAGGTTTCTCTCACACCAATCCTCGTCGTTGACGGTTCCACAATTTTGTCCACCCCCGACCAGTTGAAGGGCGCCTCTGTCAAGGGTCGCGTTCTCGGAACCGCAAAGGGACCAAAGATTGATGGCTTTACCTATAAGCGCCGCACTAACCAGCGCCGTCGCTTTGGGCATCGTCAGAAGTACTCAGTTGTTGAGATCACATCCATCGCGAAAGGCTGATCAAGAATGTCAAAGACAAAGGGCGGCGGCTCCACAAGAAACGGTCGCGACTCAAATGCACAACGCCTTGGCGTAAAAGTTTTCGACGGAACCGTTATCACAGCGGGCACCATCATCATCCGTCAACGTGGCACCAAGACACATCCTGGTAAGAACGTTGGCATTGGCAAAGACGACACCTTGTTTGCATTGACAGACGGAAGCGTGAAGTTTGGTGAGCGTCGTGGCCGCAAAGTGGTCGACGTTGTTCCAGCTGAATAAGCAATAAGAACAAAAATTCTTTGGAGGGCGCACCGCAAGGTGCGCCTTTCGCATTCCCAGGGCTACTTCGCGAGAAGCGTGTCGATTCCTTGGGGAAGCTTGTCTAGTGGATAGTCCAAGAGTTCCACCGCTTGTTTGCATGCGTATCGGTCTGTCATCCCGCCCACGTAGTTAACGGCTTCACGCGCAGCGGTGACGGAGTGAGCATCGAACGGGCTATCTTGCCACGATGCCAACAACATGGGATGAGCGATGTAGTGCTCTACCAATGGGCGAAGCATGTCGATAACGCTTTGCGCTTGCACACGCGATTCAGGTCGGTGATAGATGGAGTCGTAATTGAAACGACGAAAGACGGCGAGTGCCTCGGCAACATCTGGCACCATGCCAATGCGCCCAGTTTCTGCGGTGGCGGCAATCATGGCCGTGATGAATGCGCTGAGCTGTTCGCGTCTTGTTGTTCCGCAACGTTGACGAACAATGTCTGGCAAATGATTCGGAGTGACAACTCCTGCATACACCGCATCTTCAAAATCGTGGCACACGTATGCGATGCGGTCTGCCCAACTAACTATTTCTGCTTCCGGCGTAGACGGTGCTGGTCTGGACCAACTGTGATTGCGAATGCCATCCAATGTCTCTTGACACAAGTTGAGTGGTTGAAGAACAACGTCTGCGCCCCACACGGCATGGTCGTAGCCGTCTTCAATGTAGGGAGACAAAGCGTCTTCGCTGGCGTGGCCACCGGGCCCGTGACCACAGTCGTGACCCAAAGCAATTGCTTCGGTGAGTGCCACATTCAGGCGAAGCACTCTGGCAACAGACACCGCGACCTGTGCAACTTCTAAAGCATGCGTGAGGCGAGTGCGTTGGTGGTCGTCTGGGAAAACAAATACTTGCGTTTTGCCGGCGAGTCGTCGGAACGATGATGCGTGAAGGATGCGGTCTCTGTCACGTTCAAAACATGTTCGAAATGGATCATCGTTTTCTGGAATGGCACGATTGCCTGGGCCAACGGCGCGAGTGGCAAGTGGCGCCATGGCGGCGTCTTCGGTTGCCTCTCTGGTGGCGCGGTCGGCGATGTCTGTAGTGCCAATGCCGGCCCATGAGTCGGCGTGAGCAAGCGTGATGGCAGATGAAGTGTTGCCATGCATGGTGGAGACCCACGTGTCATTTCGATGTGTGGTGGGGGTGTCGTCCATATCTTCCACGATAGGTGAGTGGTGTGTCGCTTCTGGGGGAGCGATTGCCCGTAGCCTTGGACAGTCCCTATGAGTGTGTTCGTCGATGAAGCCCAACTAAATGTGCGCGGTGGAGATGGTGGCGCAGGCTGTGTCAGTTTCCGTCGAGAAGGACCTGTGGCATTTGGTGGACCCAATGGTGGAGATGGTGGCAAGGGCGGCGATGTCTGGCTAATTGCCGACCGCAATGTTGCGTCTCTGCTGGCATTTCGCGATCACCCGCACCGTCGAGCCGCAAACGGTGTGCATGGCAAAGGCAAAGACCTTCACGGCCGTCGTGGCGAAGATCTCTATGTTGCGGTTCCTGAAGGCACAATTGCAAAAGACATGTACACCGGCGAGGTGCTTGCCGATCTTCAGAACCATGGCGACAAATGGCTGGCTTCTGCTGGCGGCCGTGGAGGGCGTGGCAACCACAAGTTCATGAACAACAAACGACGTGCACCATCTTTTGCTGAACAAGGCGAAGAAGGTCTTGAGCGTTGGTTGCTGTTGGAACTGAAACTCATGGCAGACGTTGCGTTAGTCGGTTTTCCTAATGCCGGCAAGAGCACGTTCATCAGCACGGTGTCGGCTGCAAAACCAAAGATTGCTAACTATCCATTCACCACGCTGGAACCTCATCTTGGAGTTGTGCGCATTGACGACAGTTCCGAATTCGTCATGGCAGACATTCCAGGTTTGATTGAAGGAGCAAGTGAAGGCAAAGGATTGGGTCACCAGTTCTTGCGCCATATTGAGCGCGCTCGTGTTCTGTGTTATCTGATCGACCTCGCATCAATAGATGGTGTGTCGCCAGATGAGCAGTTGAAAATTCTGCAGCACGAGGTTGGCAACTACAGGCCAGAACTTCTCGAGCGTCCATCACTCATTGTGGGAACAAAGATTGACAGTGCGGATTCAGACGTCATTGCCGCCTGGCCACACATGAAGATGTCATCCATCACCACTGAGAATGTGCGCGCCGTTGTCAACATGCTGGCCCAAACTGTGAGTGAGGCTCGTCAGGCAGAACCCGTCATGGAATCCACCATCATCATGCGTCCAGAACCAGAGCATTCATGGGTGGAACAGATTGGCGAGAACGAATTTCGAGTCCACGGTCGTGCTGCTGAGCGTGTTGTTGCGCTGAACGACGTCACCACCCCTGAAGCGTTGAACTACATCGACGAGCGTCTGGCAAAGCTGGGTGTTCCCAAAATGCTCACTCGTGCAGGCGTTGTAGAGGGCGATGTTGTGTGGATTGCACAATTCAGTTTCGAATTCGTCCCAGAAATGTAAATCTGTAGGCATGCGTATCGTCGTCAAGATTGGAACATCATCACTCACCGATGATGGCGGACGTATTCGTTCAGAAGTCATCTCATCTGTTGCTGCGCAATTGGCTGCAGTGAAGTCCGAGGGGCACGACATTGTTCTTGTCACATCCGGAGCTGTTGCGGCTGGTGTTGCCGGCTTGGGGCTTGAAGCGCGTCCATCAGACGTGTTGTCATTGCAAGCGGTTTCTGCAGTGGGACAACCACAACTAATGGCCGCCTATAACAACGCATTGGCTGCGCATTCTTTGGTGGCGGCTCAAGTGTTGTTGGTGCCTCACGATTTTGTAGACCGTCAGCAGTATCTCCACGCACGCGACACCATTCAGCGTTTGTGGGATTTGGGTTGCATTCCTATCGTTAACGAAAACGATGCAATTGCCAATAATGAAATTCGATACGGCGATAACGACCATCTTGCTGCGTTGCTCTCACATTTAGTGTCTGCAGATTTGTTGTTGCTTCTCACAGATATGGATGGCTTGTACACAGCCGATCCGCGAAGCAATCCAGACGCCACCATCGTGTCTGAAGTGGCTGCAGACGATCCATTGCTGAGCATTTCCACGGCAGGTGCAGGGACGGAACGTGGAAGTGGTGGCATGGCGTCAAAATTGGCGGCTGCACGAATTGCATCATGGTCTGGCGTAACAGCTGTCATCGCCGCCGCATCCAACATCAACGCCATGGTGGCGGCGTGCCGCGGTGAAGATATCGGTACGCGTTTCTTGCCGCACGACCGCCATTTGTCTGCGCGAAAACTGTGGATTGCATTCGCTGCCGATGTTGAAGGCACCGTCACTATTGATGCCGGAGCTCATACGGCACTGACAGAGCGCGGCACCTCGCTGTTGCCAGCAGGCGTTGTTGCTGTCAGTGGATCGTTCGATATTGGCGCAGTTGTCAATGTGGTGAATGCTGCTGGAGATGTGGTGGCTCGAGGCATGACGGCTATGTCGTCGCACACAATCTCTGAGGTGGCCGGAAAGCGAACTGCAGAGCTAGCAGATACATCGGTTGTTGAAGTGTTGCACCGCGACGACTTGGTGTTGCTACAGGCGTAATCGCTACAAGGTTGTGTCTACGTCAGTGTTACGACGAGGCAACAATGACGAGAGATTTTGCATTTCTGGAACACGCAACATGATGAGTGCTACCACATAGATAATGAATCCGCCGGTAACACAGAGGAAGAGTTCGGCAATTTGGGACATTCCAGATTTTGGATGCAGTAAGCGTTCGAATGTCCAGACGCCAACACCCATTAACGAACTGGCCATCAATGTTCGCCACATCATTGACGAGATTTTGTTCCATTGAATGGCTCGGTAGTTCGAATGAAGCATCCACAGCACAACAACCGATGCAACCATGTAGGCAAGTCCGAATGACAGCCCAAGACCCAATACGCCGTGGCGTTCTACGAGGACAATGGCCAAGACAATGTTCAGCGCGTTTTGGAAGACGTTAAGAAAGAATGGCGTGCGCGTGTCTTCATGTGCGTAAAAACCGCGAAGACAGAAGATGTACAGCGAGAAACCAGCGAGTCCCACCGAGAAACCAGCTAATGCTCGTGCTGTGTTGTGCGCAGCTTCCGAGTCGAAGTGTCCATGTTCAAGAAGAGCGCTAATAATGGGGTTCGCGAGTACGACCATTGCAATTGATGCAGGAATGGTGAGGATGCTGATCCAGCGAATGCCAGATGTTGTCCATGTAGCAAAACCTTCTTTGTCTCCCGCACGAACTCGACGCACGAGTTCTGGCACAAAAGTTGTTGCAATTGAGATGGCAAGCAAACCGTGAGGAAGCATGAAGAATGTGAATGCTTTGGAATACGCGTCTTGGTTCCCGCTTCCTGGCTCGGCAAGGTTCTTAATGACAATTAATGACACTTGGTTCGTGACCACGTAACCAAATGTCCACGAGGAGAGCTTCACCATTGTTCGTACGGCAGGGTGAGAGAAGCTGGGTGTGAATTTGAACGGAATGTCTGCGCGCTTCAGTGCAGGGATGAGAACAAGTCCCATGGCCATGATTCCACCGGTGGCTGACATGGTGAGCAAGAAAAAGAACGTGTGATCGTTAAGAACGTCGGTGAGATCTGGAGTGCCGTCGCGTGTGAAGGGGATGACGAGTAGCAACGTAATAGTGACGACGTTTGACAGAACTGGAGCCCATGCCGCAGCAAAGAACTTTCTACGAGAGTTCAGTAGGGCAGATCCAATTGCCGTGAGGCCGTAGAAGAAAATCTGCACCAAGAACACGCGCGCCATTGCAGTTCCCGCACGACGGAATTGATCTGCATCTACAAGGGGACTTGGGTGTAACGAAAACAATCGAAAGATAAGTGGCGCCGCAAGAACGGCAACAACGGTGGCGCCAGCCAAAACAATGAGAGAGGTGGACACCACTGTTTGTGTTGCCTCTTCGTCATCGTCTTCGGCAAAGCGTGTGAAGAGAGGAACCAAGCTGGCAGCGAGTAGTCCACCCACCAACAACTCGTAAATCGAGTTGGGGGAGTTGTTGGCTCCGTCAAAGGCGTCGGCCAATGCTGTTTGGCCAATAATGACTCCAAAGACAACGACCCGAAGAAGTCCGGTAAATCGTGACATTGCTGTACCCAGCGCCACCACGAGCGTGTCTTTGAACATGAGGGTCAGGTTAGGTGCTAGCCAGGCCTGACGGCGTGAGTCCTAGTCCCAATGCCCTTAATCCTTGCCCGCCCCACTAGGTTGGAGGGTCTTATGGCACCACGCTTTGAATCTGTTCAACAAGTTCGTGACGGTCTGAAGTCCGTCAATTATCTGGCCGACGATGGCATTGCGGGTGTTGCATTCCTCGCAGACCGTTTGGGCAAGCCAATTCTGGTGGAAGGCCCAGCAGGTACGGGCAAGACCCAGCTTGCTAAGAGCATCGCCGAAATGACTGGCGCGCGTCTCATTCGTTTGCAGTGCTACGAAGGTCTCGACGAATCGAAGGCACTCTACGAATGGAACTACAAGAAGCAGCTTCTTCGTATTCAGGCTGACAAGAGCGCCGATTCATGGAGCGAAATTCACGACGACATTTTCGGTTCAGAGTTCTTGCTCACCCGTCCACTTCTCGAGGCCATCACGGCCGAAGATCCCGTGGTGTTGCTCATCGACGAAGTTGACCGTGTTGAAGTGGAAACAGAAGCACTGTTGTTGGAAATCTTGTCTGAGTACCAGGTGTCAATTCCTGAACTTGGAACCATCACAGCCAAGCAAGTTCCCATGGTGTTCCTTACCTCTAACAACACTCGCGAATTGTCCGAGGCGCTGAAGCGTCGTTGTTTGTTCTTGCACGTGGACTACCCACAGATGGATCGCGAGAAAGAAATCGTGCTCACCAAGGTGGAAGGCATCTCTGAGATGTTGGCCGACCAAGTGGCCCGCATTGTTCGCAGCATCCGTCAGTTGGATTTGAAGAAGTCACCATCAGTGAGCGAAACCCTCGACTGGGCACGCACGCTTGTACTTCTGGGAATTGACCACATCGATGCAGAACAAGCGAAAGAGACCTTGCACATTCTGTTGAAGTATCAAACCGACATCGCAAAGGCCGTGAAGGAATTGTCCGTCGACTAAGTCGCCGGGTGTTGTCATGCTGGATCTACTCTCCGGGTTCATTGTTGAACTGAGAAACGCGGGATTGCCTGTCAGTCTCACGGAGAACCTCGACGCCATGACGGCAATTTCACATATTCCGTTGGAAGACCGTGAAGCGTTCAAATATGCGCTTGGTGCAACGCTGGTGAAGAATCATGCGCACTGGCGTTCTTTTGAAACCGTGTTCGAGGTGTACTTCAGCCTTCGTGGTCCGGAATACAACATCACCGATGGTGACGGCGAGGGAAGTATCGATGACTTCCTACGTCAGATGCAAGATGCCCAGATGAAGGGCGAAGGCAATGGCGGCGCCGGTGGAATGGATCAGCTCACGCCAGAAGAGTTAATGCAGATTCTCATGAATGCATTAATGAACGGTGACCAAGCAATGATGCGCGCGTTGGCTCGCCAAGCTGTGCAACGTTTTGCTGGCATGGAGCCTGGTCGCCCCGTTGGTGGCACCTATTACCTGTATCGCACCTTGCGCAACCTTGATCTCGACGGAATGCTCGACAAGTTGATGGATGCCAGTCGCCAACAAGTTGGTGGCGAGCTCACAAAGCTTGAAGACCGCCTCGAGCGCGACGAGTTCAACCATCGCATCGAGCAGTTCAAGCAAGAAGTAGAAGCCGAGATTCGTCGTCGTCTGGTGGCAGATCGTGGTGCAGAAGCAATGGCTAAGACCCTTCGTAAGCCATTGCCGGAAGACGTTGAGTTCATGCATGCCAGCCGAGACGAAATGCAGAACTTGAAAAAAGCATTGCAGCCGCTTACTCGAAAGTTGGCAGCAAAGCTTGCGCGAAAGCGTCGCCACGGTCGCAAAGGACCACTCGATTTCCGCAACACGGTGCGACACAGCCTTGCGTACGGCGGTGTTCCTGCTGAACCAAAGTTCAAATATCCGCGCCCGTCAAAGCCGGAGCTCATTGTTGTTGCCGACATTTCGGGTTCTGTCGCGGCGTTTGCTCGTTTCACCTTGATGCTGGTCTACGCGTTGTCTAACCAATTCTCGAAAGTTCGTGCATTCGTCTTCATTGACGGCATTGATGAAGTCACAGATTTCTTCAAGAAAACTGAAGATGTCTCTGAAGCAATTCAGCGCATCAATACGGAAGCAGACGTCATTTGGGTAGATGGCCACTCCGACTATGGCCACGCATTTGAAGTCTTCTGGGAAAAATGGGGTAAGGAAATTAACCCCAAGTCAAGTGTGATTCTTCTCGGTGACGCCCGCAATAACTATCACGCATCACAAGCGTGGGTGGTGAAGGAAATGAAGCAGAAAGCTCGCAAGGTGTACTGGTTGAATCCAGAGCCACGTTCGTACTGGAATACCGGTGACTCAATTGTTGGAGAGTACGGGACACACACAGATGGCGTGTTCGAATGTCGCAATCTTCGCCAACTTGAAGCCTTCGTTGAAAAACTGGCCTGATTTCTTGTGACCATGACGCGTCTTGTGCTGGTACGGCATGGGGAATCACGTGCAACGGTGGAACGATTTCTTGGCGGTCCGCGTTCATGTACGGGGCTCACAGATTTTGGTCGTATGCAGGCAAGTGCGCTTCGCGATCGATTGATGTCGGGTCACGATGTGTCGGCAACCGCGTTGTATGCCAGTAATTTCCCGCGTGCAATTGAAACGGCCAACATCGTGGCGCCCGCCATTGGGTCTTTAGCTATCACGGTGGATTCTGGATGGGGCGAGCACGATCCCGGTCCAGATTGTGACGGCATGCCGTACGTGGAGTTTGTTGAGCGTTTTGGCACTCCGAAATGGGATGACTTGCATGCGAATGTCTTTCCTGGCGGAGAGACCGTGGGGCAATTTCAAGAACGAGTAGTGGAAACTCTGCGACGCACAGTTCGCAACAACGAAGGTGGAACAGTTATTGTGTCGTGTCACGGCGGCGTGATAGATGCTGTTCTGCGCCACACATTGCACATGCATCCGGTTGGGAAATTTGAGCTATCCACCACCAATACGTCTCTCACCGAGATTCTTCACATTCAAGGAACTAAATGGAAGTTGCTTCGTTACAACGATGCAGCACATCTGTCAGGTCTCGTGCGTCCTGAGGCACAAGGTTTGTAACCGTGTCGCTTCCAATCGTCATTGTCGGCGGTGGAACAGCTGGCAGTACGGTTGCGCTTCAACTTGCAACTGCAACGTCGCGTCCCATCGTTGTGTGTGAGCCCGGCGGCGTTTCTCATTTGGATGACGAGCCGCGATTCTTTGATGTTTTAGAAAATACCCATCAGTTTCGCCATGAAGACGTGCAGTTTCAGGATCGCACGTTTGCATATACGCAGGCTTGTGTAGTTGGCGGTGGCAGTGCCATTAACGGAATGTTGTTAACGGGCGCACAGCCGTCGTATGTAGAGGGTCTGACAAGCCTTCCGACAGAAGATGACATGGGGGACATTTCGCGTGCTCTGTTGTTGTCGGGAGGTCGTGCCTGTCAATTGTGGTGGAACAACGGCCGTTGGAATCCTGGTCGTGCTCTCGTGCATTTGGTGGAAGAAGGCAGAGTCCAATGGGAGAGAGATTCAGTGGTACGCCTGCACCACTCAAATGGTGTGGTGAGTGCCGTTGAACTAAAGACGAGTGTTATCGAAACTGATTGTGTTGTCTTGGGAGCTGGCGCAATTGGGTCGCCGCGATTGCTGTTGAACTCTGGATTTGGTGAGGTCTGTCCGAGTATTGGCGATGGTGTGCAAGACCATCCATCTATTTCGTTCTCCCTGTCGCGATCCTTGAACAATATGGGTCAGTTCGACGCAACGGTGGTGAAAGACTTGTATGGCGAAAACAACGCCGTCGGATTGATGGTGGGGTATGAACGACTCAGTGCACGAAACAGCGACACTGGGCTTGTGTCCGTCTTGCTGATGAACCCCGAATCGCGTGGGGCAATCACCACAACCTCAGATGGATCCTCCATTGACCTTGGACTATTGAGAACGGCCCGAGATGTGCGAGCGATGCGTCAACTCGTTCGCCATGCCGCCGCGATCTTGCAAGGCGATTCCTTTGCAAACGTCGCACATGACATAACAGCGGGTGTTAGCGGTACGTCGCTGAGTGTCTTGAGCGGGATGAACGACCACGATCTTGACCATTGGATTCTGCGCGAAGTGCTGCCGGTGTCTCACGTGTCGTCCTCGTTGGCATCCAGTGTTGATGAGAGTGGGCAACTTCTCGGAGCATCTGGAGTTGTGGTGGCGGATGCGTCAGTTTTGCCCTATGTTCCGCACGAAACACCAGCTGCGGCTGTCACAATGGAAGCACGACGTATTGGTCAACGCTTGGGGGAGAAACTGGCATGAGTTACACGCTTGGGCTACACGAAATTGCCGATGGCACGCACGCTTATCTTCAACCAGATGGTGGTTGGGGTTGGTCCAACGCTGGTCTTGTTGTTGGCGATGGCGCTTCGTTGTTGGTGGACACATTGTTCGACCTGAAAATCACGCAACGCATGCTGGACACAATGGCTCCACACACTCGGGCTGCTGCAATTTCAACAGTGGTGAACACCCATGCCAATGGAGACCACTGTTATGGAAATCAATTGGTGAAGACAGCCGAAATCATTGCATCGGAAGCCACCGCACATGAAATGTCTGAAGTGCCGCC
>JACCDN010792155.1_pt1 | contig 16223 bp, 16 predicted proteins | sample 7441691 | NCBI WGS metagenome assembly JACCDN01 (sample SAMN15323439, study PRJNA562643) | freshwater metagenome | isolation source: river surface water | place: USA:Blue River Watershed | collected 2017-08-16
AAGGCATCCTGAGTGATTTCCTCGGCCTTAATTGAATCCTTAAGTGCACGAGAGGCGTGGGCATGTAGCTCAGCGCGGTGCTGGGTGTAGAAAGCCCCCAGGTCGCCAACGGTCCACACGCGTGGAGCCGAGCTTGTTGTTGCCATTGAAATGTCCCCGTTCGTAGAAGCATCCTTCTATCTGCTTCTACGTATTGACCGGTCATTTGTAGCGGAGAACGGACAAAACGGACATATCTCTAAGGATTTACGCTTAGATCAAGGCCTTTGAGCGTGAGTAAGGCGTTTACAAGTCCCGAAGATTACAGGGTTAAATGACCATTAATGACCATAACTATTTATGATTTATCAGCTCTCACCTTGATTTTCCGCTCTCAATTACGGGAATCCATGGTCCGTGCTTCTTAAATCAAAAATCTCAAGATTTGTGATTTGTCCAGGGTCCGAATGCCTTCGAACAATTTGAACCCTTTAATACCTACAAACAAAGGAGGTTATTGCATCCTTCGCGGGAGTTAAGTGCAGGCGAGACTAACGCCCCCACAAAATTAAGGTAAAACAATAAAACAGAATGGCTAGACTTAGGGGGTGCGTCACCAGGGTAGAGGTAAACAGCTTCATCCATTATTGAGATTCTCTTTGGGAGAAAAATGACAGATCTAGAAAAATACCAAGAAGTTTTTATAGATACATTCTCTGTGAAGACAGAAGATTTAAATGAGAGTTTTGCTTATCAGAGCACAGAAGCTTGGGATTCGATTGGTCATATGAGTCTGATAACAGCATTAGAAAATACTTTTGATATCTTGATTGAGATGGATGATGTTATCGACTTCGCCTCATTTGAAAAGGGAAAAGAAATACTTCGAAAATATGATGTGGGTCTCTAAACCAACGCGCAGAAATGTTTAGTGATTTTAAAGATTTTTCAAATAAGACAGCTCTTTTTTTAGAAGACTCGCGTCAAGTTTCTTATAAGGAGTTAGACCAAAAAGTAGGAGAAATCCAAAAGTTACTCCAACCTTCTGAATTAATTTTTATCATAGGATCTAATGATTTAGAAACGCTAGTATGTTACATAGCAGCGATAAGGCAAGGGACAGTCGCACTGATGCTCTCTCCGAGCCTAGACCGAAACTATTTAAAGCAACTCATTAACAACTACAATCCAAAGTACGTCTGGGCTCCAAATAATTTTGAATTTGATTTTTCCAACAAACTTAACAAATCATTTAAATCAGAAAAATATTTTTTGCTCACTTCAGAAGTTACTTCAAATTTACCTAACTCACTTGCTTTACTTCTTACTACTTCTGGCTCAACCGGAAATCCTAAATTGGTTCGGATCTCTAAAGATAATTTGGAATCGAACACTTTGTCTATTATTGAAGTCTTGGATATTGACAAGGACGATAGGCTCATTACCACTCTACCTATTAATTATTCTTACGGACTCTCTTTGATAAATACACATTTGCAAAGAGGGGCTACGGTTATTTTGAATAACCATTCCGTTTCAAGTCGCGAATTTTGGGAATATGCACGTACATCAGCGGCAACCTCAATGGGAGGAGTCCCCTTCACTTACGAATTGCTCATTAAGTTCAAAAGTGCAAATATTGCGACGACAAAACTAAGGAAATTTACACAAGCTGGTGGAAAGTTAAAAAAGGAAACTGCTTTGAAAGTTCTCGACTTGGTAGAGAATTTAAAAGGAACTTTTCATATTATGTATGGCCAAACCGAAGCAACTGCACGTATCTCCGTTCTTCCATTTCACTCTATAAAGGAGCGCCCCGAAAGCATAGGGAAGCCAATTCCACGTGGTGAGATTCTATTAATTGATGAAGGCGGTAAAGAAATAACACAGCCTTTTCTTGAAGGGACATTAGTGTATAAGGGGCCGAATGTAAGTCTGGGTCATGCGGAGAATTTAGATGACCTATACCTTGCTGATTCTAATTGCGGATATCTAGATACAGGAGATTTGGGACATAAAGATACTGAAGGCTACTTTTATATAACTGGTCGAAAAAGTAGATTTGTAAAGATTTTTGGGCTTCGAATGAATTTAGATGACATTGAGAATTCACTCACTCAAGAAAATATTCAGTGTGCATGCATTCAACTCAACGATACTTTGATTATCTTCGTAGTTGACAGTGACAAAATTTCTGTACTTCAAAATACCTTAAAACGGAAGTACAATCTCCGATCCACTGACTATTCTCTCAAGATAATTGCGTCTTTCCCAAGATCCGAATCCGGAAAAATACTTTATGGTCTTCTGGCGAATGAGGAACTTAATGAAAATATTAGTTAAGCCAAATTTATATGATTACATCGCGGAATGGGAAGCTGCATCAAGCGTAAACTTAAGAAATTCCTTGAAACTTAATTACCTGAGTCAGCTGACGAATTATCACCAAGCGAATTGTGCTCCATACCGAAAAATTTTGGAAGACACAGTGAATCTAAATGCTTCGCTAGACAGCCTGGAGAGTGTCCCATTTATCCCAGTAGGCTTGTTTAAACATATTGATTTGCTGTCCATACCTATGGAATCAGTTTCAAAGATCATGAATTCTTCTGGCACTACGAGTCAGATAAAGTCAAAAATTTTCCTAGACAGAACAAATTCCATCGATCAAACTAAGAGCTTAGCAAGAATTGTTTCGGACAGAGTTGGGGTGGAACGTGCACCATTACTTATTTTAGATAGCCCGAGTATTGTTCGGGATCGCAATCACTTCTCTGCTAGGGGTGCCGGCATTTTAGGATTCTCCATGTTTGGGCGACCTGTCATGTATGCCTTAAATCCGGATATGACATTGAATACTAATGTTCTGGATGAATTTTTGGAGTACAGCAAAAGATCAAAAACACTTTTATATGGATTCACGTCAATTATTTGGGAGCACTTTCTAATTGAACTTTCCCGCTTAGATATGAATTTGAATTTAAAACACGCTACTTTGATACATGGAGGTGGGTGGAAAAAACTAGCTGAGGCGAACATTTCCAACACGGATTTTGGTGATCGACTTTTTTCTAGCACAAAAATCCGCAATTCCATTAATTACTACGGAATGGTCGAGCAAACAGGTTCTATCTATATGGAATGCGAAATGGGATATTTGCATACCTCCGCATATAATGACGTCCTGATTAGACATGAGAGGGACTTCTCCGTTGCTAATGTTGAGGAGAAGGGACTAATTCAAGTTATGTCCGTATTACCGATAAGTTACCCGGGTCATTCGATTTTAACCGAAGACGTCGGAAGAATCTTAGGAATCGATACTTGCCAATGTGGAAGACCCGGTAAATTTTTCACAGTAGAGGGTCGACTAAAAAAAGCAGAGATACGGGGTTGTAGTGACACTTACTCGAGCCAGTTTGAATGATCTATCAGTTATTGCAGGCGATTTTGACTTAGCAACTTCTGGAGATGCTTTCATAATTTTTAATGATACTGCATTTAAGTTCTTGGTATCACTCTCAGATTCTATTTTAAGAGATCCAGCAAGTCGAGAACACGGAGATGTGGTTGCATTTGCCTATTGGTGTAGAAAATCCAATTTGATGCAATTAAAGTCGATGTATGAAACTCCTCTAGTAAGAAAAGGCCGAGGATTAGTACTGCATATAGCGCCTTCAAATGTACCGATTAATTTTGCATTCTCCTTTGCATTTTCACTTTTGGCAGGAAATTCAAATATAGTTCGATTGCCTTCAAAACACTTCCCTCAGGAAGAGTATTTTTTTAAGCACTACAACTTGATTGCGGCAATGACTGATTTTAAGCAAGTAAGAGACTCAAATGCATTCATTAAATATTCACGAGGATCTGAAACTACAGAGCAACTTTCAAAAATAGCAGATGCCCGCGTAATTTGGGGTGGAGATAAATCGGTTCAAGAAATTAGTAACATTCAGACTCCTCCTCATTCGATTGACGTCTGCTTTGTTGATAAATATTCATTTAGCTTGATTGACTCAGGATCTATTTTGAAATTGGCTGACTCAGATCTCCAGAATTTGGCAAGTCGTTTTTATAACGATGCATATATTTTTGATCAAAATGCATGCTCATCCCCACGTACGATTTTTTGGGTTGGAACAAAAAAAGATGTCGAGGATGCACAAACTAGGTTTTGGTTTGAATTGGAATTGATAGTGGAAAAAAGATACGAAATTGAGCACTCATCACGTGTCAAGAAGTACTTAGATTTGTGCATTCTCTCGGCAGACCCCAACTACGATTCCCTCAATTTCAAAATAAAGAATACCTTGGTTACTCGTATAGAGGCTATGGCTTTTGATTCGATTTATCTTGACATGCAAAATCGTTATGGGACTTTCATAGAAATTAGATTAGATGCTCTCGGGTTTCTTCCACAGGTTTTGAATCCAAAAGTTCAATCGGTGACATACTTCGGCTTTGATAAAAATGAATTGGAAAGACTAGTCACCTCTGCAAATTTGAAAGGGATTGATCGTCTTGTCCCGATCGGCCATGCTCTAGACATGGATATCCGTTGGGATGGTTACGACTTGCCAATTGCCCTAAGCAGAGTTATAACAATTAAGTAGGGCATACTTATCCTCATGACTATTGGAGAAGCCCTTTATCTGGATAGTGTGGCGCTTCAGGAATATCAGCCTAATAGATACCCATTTTTGATGATTGATGTGGTTGAAGAGGTTATTCCTGGTCTTTCAGCGCGAGGCTATAAGAATCTAACAATGAATGAATGGTACTTTCCAGTGCATTTTCCCGGTGGACCTAACATGCCTGGCGCGCTTCAGTTGGAAGCTCTTGCTCAAATGTTGACAGTTGCAATTACAACGCTGCCGGGATTAAAGGGGAAAGTGACCCATGCTCTTTCACATAAAGTCAGATTCAGAAAAGAGGTTAGACCGGGAGATCGGTTTGAAATCAGCACTCAAGTTTTATCTTGGAATAGAGGTATTGCGAAAGGCACAGGCATTGGTATCACGAATGGCGAAATTGCTTGTGAAGCAGAAATGCTAATTGCTATTCCAGACTTATTAGAAAAATATTTGCCAAAAAAGCGAGGCTAGTTGTGCAAGAATCATGGGATGTGCTGATTATAGGTGCTGGTGCTGGTGGTTCAGCCGTTGCTGCATATCTTTCCGATTTCAACCTTCGAGTGTTATGCCTTGAGCAAGGGCGATTTCCCGATCCTGCAAATTACCCAAGCACTCAGAAAAATTGGGAATTGTCTCGTTGGGATGCATTTAATCCAAACCCAAACATAAGAAATTTGGACGAGGATTACCCAATTAACTGTGACGAATCTCCAATTGCGGCTGCGAATTACAATGCTGTTGGGGGTAGCACCATACTTTTTTCTGGTCACTACCCTCGGTTTCATCCTTCCGATTTTCAAGTAAAGCACTTTGATGGCGTCGCTGAAGATTGGCCAATTTCTTACGCCGATCTGGAGCCATTCTATGAAATGAATAGAAAATTTACTGCGGTTTCAGGATTAGAAGGTGATCCCGCATACCCTGAAATAAGGAACCTTTTGCCTCCAGTTCCGATTGGTAAAATGGGTAAGAAATTAGCTCTAGGTTTCAACCTACTCAATTGGCACTGGTGGCCGGCTTACAGTGCGATAGCAACTCGCAAGTTTGGTAGCCATGAACAGTGCATCAATCTTGGCCCATGTAATCTCGGTTGCCCACAAGGCTCAAAATCAAGCGCTGATGTATCGCACTGGCCGTATGCCCTAAAAAATGGAGTTCAATTAAGAACTAAATGTCGTGTTAGCAAGGTCTTGGTCAGCGACGAAAATGTCGCCTTGGGAGTTCGATTCTTTGATCAAGATGGAAAAGAGAATGAGATACACGCGAAATACACAGTTCTTGCCTGTAACGGAATTGGGACCCCGCGAATCTTGCTAAATTCAAAATCTAAAACCTTCCCAAATGGAGTAGGAAATACTTTTGATTTAGTCGGAAGAAATTTAATGCTACATCCACTTGCTTATGTAGAAGGAGTATTTGAGGAAGATCTGGAGTCTCACTTAGGTCCACAAGGATGCTCGATTGCCAGTCATGAGTTTGTCGAATCTTCGCCGGAAAGGGGTTTCATGCGAGGATTTACAATGCAAGTGCTGAGGGGGCCTGGACTTTTGGAGGCCACGAGGTCTTACCTTTTGCAAGGAACTCTCCAGTGGGGGGCGGATCATCATAATTCGGTGAAACAAAAATACTCACGAACTGCACACATTTCAGTAATAACAGAAGATTTACCCGAATTAGATAATCGGGTAATTCTCGATCCAAATCTAAGAGATTCCAATGGAATTCCTGCGCCAAAAATAATCTACAAGTTGGGTGAAAATACAAAGCGTTGCATGGTCTTTGGTATGAGCAAAGCACGAGAAGTTCTAATCGCTGCGGGAGCTTTGAATACGAAAGCCTTTGGGCCAGTGCGTGAGACTGGTTGGCATTTGATGGGTACAGCACGTATGGGAAATGACCCAGAAACTTCGGTAGTTGACAAGTGGGGCGAAATTCACGATTGTAAAAATCTTTTTGTAGCGGATTCAAGTGTCTTTGTAACATCTAGTTCAGTTAACCCTACTGCCACAATACAAGCACTCGCTCTTAGAACTGCATTTCGAATCAAAGAAAAATTTATTTCGTAAAATGAAATACTTGGATCCCAAAAATTCTGAAATAGTCCATTTGATTGCTTTACTTGTCGAACAATTAATCCCGGAAGACCGTGATCTTGGATTACCTGGAGTGAATTCTGTAGAATTTTTTGAGTATCTTGAAAGAAATGGGGAGCTTGAGAAATTCCTTTCTCAAATGACAGAGTTGATTCGAAGTATCGAATTAAAAAATATTTCAGATTTGACTCAAATATCGATGAATGATTTCGTCAGAAATAAAGATTTTAAGAAGGGCCTAACCAAGTATTTAGGAGTAGCACTTGTTGATTACTACTATTTAATTCCGGAGGTTCGGGCCCTATACTCCCAAAATGTTCCAGCTCCATTTCCGATGGGTAACCGAATCCAAACCCTAGACTTAACTCTCCTTGAGAGTGTATATTTTAGGGAAAAGGTTTATAGAGAGGCTCAAAATGTTAACGACCTCGAGTGAACCTCGCCTTAGGAACAAGCTTGCAATTGTAACCGGCGCTAACCGAGGAATAGGACTGGCGTCAATCAGAAAGTTAGCAAGCGAGGGTTGCAACTTAATTACTCTTACAAGAAAACCAAGCGATAAATTTACTCAGGAAGTGAATAGTCTGAGCAAAAAATATGGAATTTCTGTGGACTTGCAAAGCCTAGACCTTAATGACCACTCAAGCATTAATCAAGTTGTTAAGAATCTGGTTGCGCAAAAGGCAAAGATAGACATTTTGGTAAATAATGCGGGATTATCTTCAGGGTCTCTGATACACATGACTGGAAACGTTAACTTACGTGAGGTTTTTGAAACAAACTTTTTTGGGCCATTCTTTTTAACGCAATCGATATCCAAATTGATGGCAAAAAGTGGCGGCGGTTCAATAGTGAATATTTCTTCAGTTTCTGCGTTTCGAGCACAGTCCGGAATGGTTGCATACGGCGCAAGCAAATCTGCTTTTTCTTATGCATGCGAAGTATTGGCTTTAGAGCTCGCCGATAAGAATATTAGAGTCAATTCAATAGCACCAGGATTAATTGACACTGATATGCTAAACGAAATGGAAGATAAGGCCAAGAATAATATGTTGTCACGTATCGCGATGGGTAGATTTGGTCTGGCTGATGAAGTTGCCGATCTTGTGGTCTTCTTAGCTGGGAGCCAATCGTCGTATATCTCAGGAACGACCATCAATATTGACGGAGCTTTGCGATGAATGTGATTGAGCTCCAGGATTTAGCTCGGAAGATAAGAGCTCGTATTCTAAAGATGAGTTTCGAATCTGGCCAAAGTACCCATCTTGGTGGAGGCTTATCCTTAGTTGACATTCTTGCCTACCTCTATGGCCACGAATTGAACTATCGGATCCAAGAAACAGACTGGAGCAATCGCGATCGTTTTATCCTTAGCAAGGGCCATGGTGTACTTGGTTTTTTTGCAACTTTGAGAGAAGTCAACTTGATCGGCGAGGTTGAGATTGCAACATTCATGCAAAATGAAAGTGAATTCATCGCACATCCCATCATGAACCAAAAATATGCAATTGAATCCTCAAATGGAAGCTTAGGACATGGTTTGTCGTTAGGCATTGGCATTGCATGGGCAGCTAGATACAAGGAGCATTCGCACCGCGTATTCGTACTCATGGGTGATGGTGAATGCAATGAAGGTTCTGTGTGGGAGGCGGCGATGAGCGCTTCCGAGTTGGGGTTAACAAATCTCATTGCAATCGTAGATGCAAATGGTTTTCAGAGTGACGGGCCTATCATTAACTCGACAGGATATGAGAATTTGATTTCTATGTGGTCGAGCTTTGGGTGGAATGTTCTAACTGTTGATGGCAATTCGATGCAGGATATTTACGAATTGTTTACAAATATTTCGTCCGAAAGAAAACCAACCATGGTTCTCGCTCGGACAATAAAGGGCAAAGGAATTGATTTCATGGAGAACAATAATCAATGGCACCATAGTCGACTCACCAAGAATAATTATGAGAATGCCTTAGCTTATTTAGAGGATGGTAAATGATCCAGTTTTCGGAGAAAGACGTGCTTACTTGGGCAAAGTTAGGTCCGAGAGCAGTTTATGGACAAACAATTCTTGCATTGGCAGAGTCTTTCCCTGATTTAATTGCCTTATCTGCAGACCTTGGAAACTCTTCAGGTTTAGATAGGTTCCGAAGTAATTTTACTACGCGTTTTATCAACGTTGGAATCGCTGAACAAAATTTGATAGGTGTTGCGTCGGGGTTGGCAAAAGAAGGACTTATTCCATTTGCATCGTCTTTTGCTCCCTTCATTTCAATGAGGGCATGTGAGCAAATCCGAATGAATTTAGGCTATATGCAACTAAACGTTAAATTAGTTGCCATCGGAAGTGGTCTTTCGATGGGATTCCTCGGCAATTCACACTATGGCTTAGAAGATGTTGCTGTAATTCGTGCGATTCCGAATATCACAATATTGTCCCCTGCGGACTGCGCAGAAGTTGTCAAATGTACCGAAGCGGCCACAATCATGAAGGGACCAGTGTTTATTAGATTAACAGGTGCTCCCGGGGCTCCCCATGTTTATACCACTGATTATGATTTCGAAGTTGGTAAGTCAATTCAATTAAAAGACGGAGGAGATTTGGCTTTTGTTGCAACAGGTTCAATGGTTTCTGTAGCACTATCTTCCAGCCAACTTCTTGAACAAAAAGGAATATCTGCAAAAGTAATCAATATGCATACGATCAGACCACTTGATGTTCAGGTCTTGAAAGATCTTGCAGATCAATATGAAAAAATTGTCATAATCGAAGAACACTCAAAAATAGGAGGGCTCGGCTCTGCGATTGCAGAAACTTACATGTCTGAAGTGAAACACCCACAAATACTTCATTTGTGTCTAGAAAGTGACTTTGGTCCGACAGCCGAGTACCAATACCTACTTCAGTATCATGGCCTAACTCCTGAAACTGTCACTTCAAAAGTACTCTCTTTTCTTTCCGATCGTCAATTAACTTGAATGGATTGCAAGTGATCGACTTAACTCCGATATCAAGATTCATAATTTCAGAAGAAAAGCAGTTAAATGCTTGTCAAAATTTAGGTTTCATAAATTCACAAATTCCAGCAACTTTAAGTTTTATCTCTGACCTCAATTATCTCGTTTCTGCAGAAGAAAACTTAAATGTTTCGGCTGTACTCTGGGAAGAGAGGCTTGGTTTACCTCCCAGGAATTTACGCGTTCACCCCATAGTTGTCTCAAATAGTAAATTAGCATTTTTTTATCTCCAAAATTCAATGCGTCGAACATACGAGCCGAACCAGATTTCAGAGTCCGCGATTATTTCAGAGTCCGCGATTATTTCTGACCAGGGAATCGTAATTGATGATGGAGTGGTGATTGAAGACTTTGTCGTGATAAATAAAGGTTCACACATTGGTGCCAAGAGTATTATTCGATCTGGCTCGGTGATTGGTTCCCAAGCTCTCTCGGTGACCCAAAACGAAGATGGCACCCTGCTTGAATTGAACCATTTGGGTGGGGTAATCATTGGTAAGAATGTGACAATCGGTAACAACTCCGTAATTGACCGGTCAATTTTTCATTGGGACAACACGATTTTAGGTGATGATAACAAGGTTGGATGCTTAAGTAATATTTCACATGGAGTGAAGGTTGGATCAAACAATAATATTTCCGCGGGAGTTAATATTTGTGGTTTCACTCAAATTGGAAATAGCACGTGGATAGGACCTAGCGTGACTATTTCTCACATGCTGGAAATAGGATCTGACGTATTTTTGAGCATGGGTTCCGTCGTTCTTCAAAACATACAAGATGGCTGGAAAGTCGTTGGATCTAAAATCTTTAAAGAGCGTAAACTTTTCTAGAAACTTCCGCAAGATAGCCGACCAATAAGATACTGTGGGTACCATGAAAAAAGATTTAATTGAATTAATCTTAGACCGGCCAGAAGCGCCTTTAGATATTGCGGAAGACCTCAGGAATCTATCTTCGGCACGCGTATTGATTACTGGTGGAAAAGGAAGTTTAGGTCAAGAGGTTGCGAGAGTTCTTGATTCGCATGGAATCAAATTTAAGCTAACAGATATTGAAGAGTGCGACGTAACTGATAAACAAATGGTTCTTAGGGTATTTAATGAGTATAGACCTACTCATGTTCTACACCTTGCTGCCGATAAGCATGCACCTGAAGGTGAACTCCATCCTGAAACGACTTTTAAGATCAATACGAGCGGCTCTATGAATGTAATTGCTGCGGCTGATGAGTTCAAGGCGATAGTTACCTTGGCATCAACATGTAAATCTTGTGATCCTGAAACAGCTTATGGAGCATCAAAATTGATTGCCGAGCGGATTACTTTGAATCATGGCGGAACTGTTGCTCGGTTTTATAACGTCGTTGACACGGCGGGAAATGTTTTTGAAATCTGGAATAAACTCGGAGAAGAGGACGACATTCAAGTTGCAGAGTGCTACAGATACTTTATTTCTGCTGCTGAAGCAACATCACTCTTGATCAAATCTATGAGTCTTTCAACAACATCTTCAGGGCGGTATATTTTTGACCCAGGAATAAGCCACTACATGCCAGATATTGCAGCCCGTATTTATCCAAAACGAAGGATTAGTTTCGTACCGCCTCGCCGCGGGGATCGAAGAGTAGAACCTCAGAAGGCTGAAAGCGAGAGGTTAAACAAAGTGATTGGACGTTTGATAAAAGTAAGTTCACCGCACGACCCGAATGACGTTAGCTTCCAGCAGAAGTGAGTTTGTTTACTTCTTCTATTACATACTCTTGTTCGGAAGAAGTTAGATTAGGGTGAATCGGGAGAGAGAATACTTCCTTTGAAAGTAAATCGGTGTTTGGCAAATCAGCAATGACGCCATACGCCAGTTGTTTATGCGTTGGAGTTGGGTAATAAACTCCCGTACTTATTCCTTTCTTTCCTAAATGACTAATTGCTTTTTCGCGAGGTAACCCTGGAACTCGAATTGTGTACTGATGATATACATGCTTGTTTCCTTCTGGAACGAATGGCACAACCACATTTTTTAACTCCTCATCATATTTTTTTGCCAATGAAAGTCGGGTGGCATTGAAGGATTTTAGCTTCTCAACTTGAACTACACCAATAGCAGCATGTATGTCGGAAAGCCTGTAGTTGAATCCAACTATTTCGTGCACATACCTTTCAATCATTCCCTGATTTCGAAGTAATTTAATTTTTCTAAACACAATCGGATCGGAGGTCATCACCATACCTGCTTCTCCAGCTGTAATATTTTTTGTTGGGTAGAAAGAGAAAGCTGCAAACCTTCCAAAAGTACCTATAGGCTTCCCAAAATGTTCAGCACCGTGGGATTGAGCGGCATCTTCGTAGACTTCTAAGTTATGTTTTGAAGCTATTTTCATGATTGATGTCATGTCTGCAGGATTCCCATATAGGTGAACCGGCATTATGCCTTTTGTCCTAGGTGTAATTAAGGATTCTATTTTATTTGGATCTAAACAAAAACTTCTTATGTCAACATCAATAAAGATTGGAGTTGCTCCTGTTAGCGCAATGCTATTTGCGCTCGCCGCAAAAGTGAAGGAAGGAACAATGACTTCATCCCCTCTTCCTAAGTCGGAGGCGAGAAGTCCCGCATGAAGCGCCGAGGTTCCACTATTGACAGCACATGCAAATTTTGATCCAATTAAACTTCTGAAAGCCTCTTCAAAGCGCAAAACTTCCTCGCCTTGCGTAAGAATTCCACTCTTGAGAACTCGAATAACCGCTTCAATCTCATCATTCCCAATAATGGGTGAAGCCATTTTTATGTTTTTCAACTGTTGGTTCTCCAAAAGTGGCCAAGTTTAAAACCTATGATTCTTGCAACTATAATCCAGTAGCTTAGTAACAAAAAAGTTGTAATTTGTGATTTTGAAAATATAAAACTTCTTTGAGAAGCCAGCAATTTTTTCATTTTTTTCATCTCCGCTAGATTGCCTGAGTAAACAAGGGGCTTAACCCACGCGCAACCAATAAATCCGACTCTTTGTTTTCTTGTCAATCTTTCGGTTGCCCAAGAATAAGCTTCCGCAGCACCCTGTTCCCTGATTGCTCCTCGTTCTAACTTAACGTTAATTCCAACTGTAACTTTGGTGCTTTGCACAAATTTACATCCCAGCATTTCTTGACGATAAACATAATCTATGTCTTCTCGAGTTTGCATTGTTTCAGAAAATTTAACATTGAGCCACGTTGAACGCTTTGCACAAGCGCCTGAGAGAGAGATATACCGAGGATTTCGCAAAAAATGTATATGTCCATATAAATAATCAAGAAGCCGTTCCCCTTCTTTTAAGCGGATCCGTGGTCGAATAGCTTTACCCAATTCATCGTTAAAGATTGAAGATGGCAGTAGTATCCAGTTCCCTTCCAAGTCGCGTATCGATTCTAAATCTGAGCGGAATTTGCCGACTTTCCAAGTCTCATCATCAGCAATAGTCCAAACCAAACCATCATGTACTTTGTTAAGAGCGGAGTTCATTGCGGCTGCAACACCAATAGGATCTTTACTTATGTTCAAAATATGTACGTTCTCAAATTCCAGCCCACTTGGTAAAATTCCATTTAGGGCTACAAAGATCTCAGCATCGATCCCTGAATCTCTTTCATCAACTTTAATCTGCTCTACTAGGTCAACCAACGAATTTCTCCCTATACTGGGAATTATGACCATATGTTTCATGGTGCCATTCTTTCACAATTAAACGCAATCCTTTATCATTTAAGAATGGTGGTGAAAGCGTGAAATTTATGAGATCAGAGCTTTGGCGAAAAGTTGACATTTTGATTGTAAGGACCGTGCCTTGTGGCCAAGACTCTCGGGTTTCCAAGTTTCTTTTCCACTATAAGAAGAATAACGTTAGCGTTGGGTTGGTTTGCATTTCACGTTCAAGTAAGTGCTCGAGGAAAAACAATCCAGATACACCGCATTTCTCTATCAATGGACTCGATTTTAACTCTCTTCCATTTCCTATTAATCGAATATCAGGCGTTTGGAAGTTTCATCGAATCCTTCTTTATTTAGATTATCTATATACATGCTTGAAATTACGATTCTTGTGGCGGCCGCGAGCATTACATGGCTGTGATCTCGATGGTTACCTAGTTTCAAAACTCTCTTTCCCATTCAATAGGCGTAGGATATTTGAAGTACTTGATCCTTGGTCGACCATGACTTCTAGTAAAAGGATTGCAGCACTTGAAAATCGTGCTTTTTATGATGCAAAGGTTTTGGTTATGCCAGCTTTTGACTCAAGAATAAAAGTGTCTCGGCCTCTTGCGACATCATTTTCAAATTTTATGGATCTCGAACTTTCTAAAGAACTGTTGCATGAACCTACAAATGACCCGAAATTCGTAGAATACGTTGATTCTCTAAAACCGTTTATTTTGACGGGTGGAATCATGGGTAGTGATACTCGAATTGCGGAGTTGATATACGCTGTTAGCAAACAAAGTAAATTTAATCTGGTTGCAACCTGTCCTGAGGATTTCATCAAGGGAAATAGTTTTTTAGCAATCCCAGATAACATTTTTTGTATTGGAAAACAAGATTGGGGAAGATGGCTGTACCTATTGAAAAATTCTGAAGCTGTTTGGATTTACTACTCAACTAGCAATAATCATTTTGCAAGTCACATCTCCCCCAATAAGTACTGGGAAGCTGTCTTGTTCAATAAAATTATGCTCGTGAATCAAATCTCACAGTTTAGTGACCGAATGGAATTGGAAGGTCCTTTCGTAGAGGTGGGTGAAGCCGTAATTCAAAATTTGAGTGAGGTATTTCAAAGCTTAGAAGATGATCATACGAATCAGTCTGATTCCTTAGCCCGCGATTCTCGGTTTATGGTCCTTCAAAATGAGAGAACTGACACTGCTCGTCAAATTATAAAGTGGGTCTTTAATTAACGACTTTAATGTTTTTCACCTGTGGGCCCAGACGGGCTCGAACCGTCGACCCACGGATTAAAAGTCCGTTGCTCTACCGACTGAGCTATAGGCCCCACTGCACACTGAATTACTGGGTTTTAAGGCCTTTCATTCGCTGCGAGGATAAGCGTATCGGAGATTTGACACCTCTGCGCCAGACCACAAATCAAAGCAGAGATGGCTTTTGGTCCTGTGATGGGGTGCGCAGGAAAAGCACTAAAGCGGTAATCCAGCCAGTGGCAAAGACGCCGATCAAAATTGAGCCCATGGAATCTGAATAAAAATAGATACCAGAGGCAAATAGCGCACAGACCCCTGATGCCGACCAAAGTGAAATTGCTGCTATTGGTCGAGCCAATCCTGCACGCACCAAACGATGTGATAAATGGTCTTTTCCGCCCGTCAGCGGTGACAGCCCACGAGCAATACGTGAGAAAACTGCAACACATGTATCAAGCAAGGGAACAGCCAACAAAATAACTGGGATCGCAAGTGATTGCCAAGTTGGCGTGATTCCTGGATTCAAGCGAATCGTTGCAACGGAAATAATGACTCCTAGAAACAACGCACCAGCGTCGCCCATATAAATCTTTGCAGGGGATTTGTTCCACATTAAGAAACCGATGGTTGCTCCCGCGGTAACAATCGATAGCGCACTGACAAGCTCCTGCCCGCGATCAAAGGCAACTAGGAAAACACCTAGCGCCACAATGGCAACCGCGCCTGATGCTGCCCCATCCAAGTTATCGAAGAAGTTAATACTGTTACAAATACCAACGATCCAGAAAATTGTGACTGCTGTATTTATCCACGATCCAGAGCCATCTGCAGCAGCGTCTCCAAACGGTGTTCCAATCGTTCCATTTTCAACGATCGCAAATGCTGCAACTGTTCCCACAACGGTTTGAGTAATCAATCGGAGCCAAGGCGATAACGAGCGCAGATCATCAAACAACCCCATCGCACCCAGCACCAACGCCGGGAACAAAACAGTTAACGCTAGATCCTTTAGCTGGCCATTGTTTTCACCGTTTGCATTGCCACCAACAAACACTGCCGCAAAGGTAATGATCGTGATTCCCAAAGCGATTGCCACGCCGCCTAAATACGGCACTGGCTCCGTCTGTGTTTTTCTGGCTAAATTCGGCTTATCCATTGCGCCTAAGCGAATAGCTAAAGCCCGTACCGGCCAGGTTAATAAACCCGTTAATGCAAAGGCAGCAACACCCAAGATCACAAACTGGGCTGTGCTAATACTCATTGCACTTTGAACTAAAACCATAAGCGAAATCCTATTGACTTAAATCTTGGAACTGCTAAAAGCGGCACGTTTTAAACGGTCACGAATCGCAACTGCGATTCCATCACCCACAGGTTGTGCAACAACAATTGTCTCTAACCCCTGTTCATCTGCAGCGCGTAGCGCTGAATACAAAACCCGAGCAAACTCCTCATGTGTCTTTGGCGCAGCCAATCGCACAACACCTTCACCTTGCCACACGGCATACGCACCAACCGCGCCCAAGGTCATACAAGCAAAGCCAATGCTG
>JACCDN010108491.1_pt1 | contig 16222 bp, 9 predicted proteins | sample 7441691 | NCBI WGS metagenome assembly JACCDN01 (sample SAMN15323439, study PRJNA562643) | freshwater metagenome | isolation source: river surface water | place: USA:Blue River Watershed | collected 2017-08-16
CCTGTGACTGGCAGACAAGTGAGTTAGTTCCTCTGAATGCACGTGTGTACGCGTTTTCTTCAACTGCGTTAATAAGTGCAGTAGGAACGATGTTGTAAACAGATCTCTTGATTGCAGACCATGTTGGAGCAGTTGCGTAAACGCCATCTGTTACAACTGTTGGCTCTAGTCCACCGATTGAACGAAGGATTGCGCCAGCAGTACGCTTTGGAGCAACACCGTTATTCTGAGCAACCCACTGTGAGATTGAGAAACCAACAAGTGCGTATGGGTCGTTAGCAACTGCAGTTCCATCGTGCTCCTGAACAGTAACTCCACCAGGAGTGATGTCCTTAGCAGGGAATGTACCTGCTGTGATACCAGCGTCGGTGATACCTACTGTTGTGTTCCAGAATGAACGTGTACCTGATCCAGCCTGTGGAACGTATGCACGGATGGTGTTCGAAGTTTCACCTGCACCAGCAACGTATGAAGGAGCTTCAAGCTTGATGAAGTCACCAGTAGTTGAGTCAGTGATTACTTGGGTGATGTTTCCCTTGTAGATGTTCATCAATGAAACTTCAGAAGTGTTTGCTGCAGTTCCAACAGGGATGTCTGAAGGAATCTTTGTGATGTTTAGTGGAGCTGTTGCATAAGTCATGTTGTCCTGAGCGAAAGGAACGTATGTGACAACACCGTTCGCAACTGCACCAGAAGGACCTGAAGATGAACGAGCGAAGTGAAGCTTGCCAGCAAGCTGTGCAGTTGTTGGGCTAACTGCAGCTCTTGACTTACCAAGTTCGTCTGGAGCAATCGCTACTGAACCTGAGTTGATCTGACCGATTGCAATACGAAGAGCATCGCGACCTGCACCTGAACCGTTTGCACGTGGAATTGCAATTCCATCTGCAGAAACTACTACGTCAGCTGAACCTAGTGCCTTGTAGCTGGCGAGCTTAAGTCTTGTGTCATTGGCACTTACGTCACCAAGTGCAAGTGAAATACCATCCATGACGTCCATGGTTGTGTCTGAGCCTAGACCTACTAGCTCTGCATACTTGTTTACTGATACTGGATCAGCCATTACCGGCATTGCGGTTCCAGCTGCGATAACAGCTGCACCGCTAAGGGCGGCTGTTACTTGAGCGAACAACTTGTTCTTCAATGTAGTTCCTTTCGGGAGTTTGACTCTGCTGTTCCAGGACGGAAAGCACAGGTTTATGTACAAGTGCAGTCTCAACTTGCTTGATTAACTGACCACGCCAATTAGGTGTCCAACAAGTTAACAAGGCATAAATTTATGCTTGATTTTCCCTGCGTTTTCTAGATCTAGCGAGGAGCAATTGGCCTATAACAAGGCCTGGGAAACCGAAGGCTAATGAGGCCAGCACAACTGTTGAAGCGGTTGAATTGCCTTCTGCAAGTGTCTTGAATGAGTCTGCGACTGGCCCTGTGCCTGGATCCACTGGCTCCACAGGGACAATAGGGCCAGGTCCTGGGTCAACGGTTTCAGTTGGGGTTGGAGTAGGTGTTGGGGTTGGTTTCTCTTCTTCAGGAACTTCGTTTGTTGGGCAGTCTTTAGCGACAGTGCTGCTTGTCAGAGATGTCGCTGCGGCCTTAGCCTTCGCAGTCAAGTTAGCTGGCAGCGGCACGTAACCAAAAGGGAGCATTCCCTGAGCCTCGCCAGTTATTTGACCTGCTCCTGTCGCGTAGTTCAACATCGACGCGTATTCAGATAGAGCCTTTGGAGACTGAGTGCAGACATTCACAACCGCATAGGTTAGAGATGTCCAAGGATAAGCTGTGCCCTTCACGGACTTGCCATCGTTGTAAAGGATTCCTGTGCTCTTATCAACCGGCATTGCTGTGACAGCAGCGTTCATTGTGCTAGCGCTTGGCTTGCTTTCCTCGCCAGTTGAACTGACCAGAGTTGCAACACCTAGACCATATCTTTCAGCGGCAGGTAGGTCCGTAATTGCCAACATGAATCTCTGTCCAATTGGCTGAGCTCCGCCTGATGTGAAAGCGGCTGGAATCTTGTTTGGGTCCCAAATAGTCTTGCTCTTTGAATCTCCACGTCTAGCAGCAGCGGCTGCATCTAGCATGTCGTGTGAGTAAGGTCTCATGTCCAAGGTTGAGAATCCTGGCTCAGGGGTGCTTGAGTTTGGTCTGTAAGTTGAAAGATCCGCTTTAGGGAAAGACTCAATTTCGGTGTCAGTTGCAAGTTCAAGTGAAGAATAGAACTTGTTGAGTTTCATGCCCCATTGGTCAGGGGTTCCCTTTAGGAATGCACTAGCTTTAGGGTCGTTTTGCAACCAACGCCAAACAAGTGCAGCAGAGTCAGATGATCCAAGTGCAACCAGCAAACCGCCTGGCTCAATTCCTCTTTGGAAATACTCGAAATCAGGATTTAGAGCAATGAACTCAGGGTCATTAATGATGCTTCTCGGGTTGTCTTTAACATGCTCTTGAGTGTTACCTCCAGGAACATCGTTTCGGTATGACTGAGTTAACATCTTGGCGATGAGTCTTGCATTAAGTTTCAGGTCTGTAACCAGAGCTCCGTTTTGTGAAACCAAAGGAGAATCTGACTTGAAGTTCTTTTCAATATTGAAGGCAACTACCACTGCTGAGTTAGCCACTGGGGCATAGATAAGTTGATTCTTGCCTTTAAGTTCATCATCAATAGGGTCTGCGATGAAAGCCAAACCCGAAGAACCAAATAGTGATCCTGTGATCTGTCTTCTAGCTTCGCCATCACCAATTTGTGAATAACCGAAGGTTGCAATGTCTTTACATAGTGATGGCTGCCATGAGTAGAAAGCTGCAGAGATCATTTCTGTTCCGACAACGCGACGCTCTGAGTTTCCAAGAGCACAGGAAACTGTTAGCGGAGAGAAACCCAAAGGAATCTGAACACGGTTAGCCCAGTTAGAGGCAGAAAGCGGTGAACCGTTTAGACGTTCACCTTCAATAATCTTGGTTCCATTAGCTCTGAACTCTCCTCTTGGAATTACAACTAGCCAGCAATCCCTAGGACCCGTTGCTGTCTGAGCTCCACAACCTAAATGAGGTGCTTCTAAAGCTGTTTGAATTTCAAATACAGCTTCACCGCTTCCGCTAACACCAGTTGGCGCAGCTGAGAATTCATTGCTTGTCTCGTTGGAGAAATATCTTCCGAAGTTGAATGTGCTTTCTCCGCTAACGCTCTGGAAAGGGACGCGGTAGGACTTCAAGAACGGCTGGTTGACAGGAGGTGGAATCAGGAAAGAAGTGTTGTAGAGCTGCTTAGGGTCTTCACCACGCATTAGGTCTCGGTTAGCTGTGAAGGAACCCATCAGGTTTTCAGTTGCAGTGATCGGAGAACCCCATTGGCACTGCTGAGGTGTTGGGCCTGTTACATCTCCCCAACACTGCATAATCTGAACATAGTTGCTGGCAAACTCTCCAGGCATGGTTCTGTTCAACCCCGACCAACTGACTGTCACACCTTGGTTCGAAAGGTTTCGAGTTTGTGAAACAGAAACCTCAAAGTCCTTGAACTCATCGTAGAAATGACTAGTTTGATCTCTGGTATCTGAAACCCACGTCTTAGATACTTCGCTACCGGTTTGAGCAGTTGAAGCGGTAGGTGCGACGAGTGAAGCCGCACCTATTGCTGCAACTAAAAGAAATCTCAAAACCAGTCTTGGCTTCATTAGCGCTTGCTACCTCGCCTTAGAACAGACATCACTGGTACCGCTAGAAGCAATGCAAGGAAAAGCACGAGCATAAGGATGATTTGAATCTGTGCGAAAGTCTTTCCATTTTGATCAGGCGGATTGATAGCCTCAGCTGAAACAGCCTGACAAATGCCGGTGTCGTTGTCACAGAAGCCTGGACCAACTATTCCGTTGTCAACGATTCCGCCGTTGTCAACGTAACCGCCGCCACCAGAGTTACCTCCTGTGCCAGGGTCAGTGCCTGGGTCAGTTCCAGGATCAGTTCCAGGATCAGTTCCTGGGTCTGTGCCTGGATCTGTTCCTGTGTCAGTACCTGGATCAACTACTCCACCAGCACCTGGATCAGTTCCGGTGTAACCCTTCTTATCTGCCGCTGGAGGCATTGGTGCGTTCTTCGCCAAAAGGTTAGTTCCATCAGAAGAGAATGTTGGGTTGTTGCACTTAGCAACATCCTTATTCTTAGCGTTCACACCAGGAATCTTCTTAACCTGCTCAAGACCAGCCTTTACCAAGTTGATTGGAAGTGGAGAGTAACCAAGGACCTCAGCCTGCTGCTGACCTTCACATAGGTAGTAGTAGGCAAAGTCTCCAAGAGTAGCTCCCTTAGCTGCTGTAAATGAACCTGAAACAGCAGTCGGAACGATCAAGTATGAGTAGCTGGACAGCGGATACGCTCTTGGATCTTTTGAGTTGTAAACGCCAGTAAGAATCTGAGTTAGATAAGAGTTACCAGGTCGAGTATCAATCTTTGCTTCAAGAAGAGCTACCGCAACGTTTGATGCAGTTGGAAGCACATAGTGATCTGAATCATTCAAAAGCTTCACTACTGGGAAACCAGTCTTCAGTGCGTAGGAATACTCAACGTAAGTGATGGTTCCTTCGTTAGCGTTCTGAGAAACATAACCAGAGACACCCTGGGAACCTGGCTGAGAAACATATCCCTTTCCAGAAACAACTGGGTAGTTAGATGTAAGACCACAAGGAGTTGAACGACCAGCTAGCTTGCAGTAGTCATCCCAAATCTTTGTGTGCTCATCTGCCATCCAAGATGTGAACTGAGCAGTCGAACCGGACCCGTCTGATCGAACTACTGGAACGATCTTTCGCTTAGGAAGTGAAATGCCTGGGTTCTCATCAGCAATCGCTTTGTCGTCCCAAGAAGTAATTACTCCGGTGAAGACTTTGGTCAAGGTCTCCCCTGACATCTTTAGGTTAGTGAATCTCTTTCCACCAATCTTTAGGTTGTACATAAGAGCAGTACCACCGGCAACTAGTGGGATGTATGCGAAAGCTCTAGAAGGAAGAGTGTCAACAACCGAACCATCTTTAAGTCCGTAAGGAATTTCAGAAGATGCGAAGTCAACTGTTCCAGCCTTGAATTGGTTACGTCCATCAGATGAACCTGTGCTGGCGTAGTTAACACGCATTCCGTACTGAACTACGTTTCTTCTCCACTGGTCAATAGCGTTTGCTGACCAAGAAGATCCTGCACCGTTGACCGGAACGTAGTCAGCAGCTTGAGCTGGTGAGCTTGAGAAGCCAAACACAATTGCTGGAGCAATTAGTAATGAAAGCAATCGAGTTTTCAAACTTAGTCTCACTATGCGACCTTCTTCTTTGTTAGCTTTTTGATGTTCTTTGCCAATTTGCCGAATACGTTCTTGTCTGAACCTAGGATTCGGGCAAGCATGAAGAGAATAAGAACTAGGAACATTAGAACTGCAGCAGTTCCGAAACCACGAGCAATCATTGTTGGCTCAGGAGATTTCACGAACTGGAAAATCGCTAAAGGTAGAGAAACCATTGGACCGTTGGTTGGATCAAGGTTCAAGCTGGCTGTGAATCCTGAAGTCAGAAGAACCGGTGAGGTTTCACCAATACCTCTAGCAGTTGCCAAGATGATTGCTGTTGTCAAACCTGATCGAGCAGTAGGAAGAGTAACCATCCAAGCAGTTCTCCATGCACCTGCACCTAGACCTAGAGAAGCCTCTTTCAAAGTTCCAGGCACAATACGAAGAACAACATCGGATGCTCTAATCATGATTGGAAGCATCATTACGCTGATTGCCAAAGCGGCAGCGAAACCTGACTTCTGAACACCTAGCAACAAAATTGCTGTTGCGTAGATAAACAAACCAGCAACAATCGAAGGAAGAGCAGTCATGGCTTCAACCATGGTTCTTACAAAGCGACTGTACTTGCCTGGAATCTCATTTAGGAAGACAGCAGTAATCAGACCCAATGGAATTGTGATTGCAAGAGCGATGGCAATCTGAATCAGGGAACCAAGGATTGAGTGCAGAATTCCACCGGAACTTAGCGGATCAAGCGGACCTGCAAGGCTCATGTCTTCTGTGAAGAAATTCAAGTAAGGAAGAGCTTCGAACCCTCTTGAAATTGTAAAGACAACAATAAACACCAACGCTGAGAAGATGATTACAGCTGCTGAACGAATGATTACTGAAGCGACTCTGTCTTTCACACCTTCACGGTCGTCATCGATAGCTGTGATCAAAGCAAAGAAGACAATGAAGAGAATGTAGGCAATCAACACAAAAGAGAGAATGCCGCTAAGAGGAGCAATCGAGAATAAGAATCCTGTTGCAGCAATAGCTGAAGTTGCTGCGGTGACGGTGGTGAGCAGGTCACGAATTCGAATTCCGTGAAGCTGACGTTTTTGTTCTTCAATCATGTTCTGAGTAGTCATTAGCTGCTTGCTCCTGATCTTGAACGGGCAACAATTGATGAAGCAGCGAAGTTAACAATCAAAGTCATGATGAATAGAGCTAGACCGGCGGCCATCAAAGCAGACATACCCATCTGTGTTGCTTCACCATATCTCAATGCGATAAGGCTGGACACTGAGTTTGCACCATTCTCAAGGATTCTTGGTTGAACTACGAATACCGGTGAAATGATCATGTAGACAGCGATGGTCTCTCCCAGTGCGCGACCAAGACCAAGCATTGTCGCACCGATGATTCCACCTTTACCGAAGGAAAGAACAACATTCTTGACCATTCCCCAACGAGTAGAACCCAAACCTAGAGCTGCTTCTCTTTCACCAATTGGTGCTTGAGAGAAAACTTCACGCATAACTGATGTAACAATCGGGGTAATCATCAAACCAACAACAATTCCTGCAATCAAGCTAGATGATGTGAAGACTGTGTTGCTGGTTAGTGGATCTGATGGATCGCTTCCCTGCACAGAAAGGAACGGAATCCAACCAAAGTTTTGTGAAAGCCACTTGGCTACTGGAGTGACTTCGTTTTGCAGGAAGAAGAATCCCCACAAACCAAATACAACGGATGGAATAGCGGCCATTAGGTCTACAAGAGTAATGAGTAATCTCTTGATACGTCTCGGTGCGTACTCACTGATATAAAGGGCGGTTCCTAGAGAGAAAGGAACAGCAACAAAGATTGCGATGATTGCGATGATTACAGTTCCTGCAATAACAGCGGCGATACCGAAGTTTCCTGAGTCAGGTTCCCAAGCCTGTGTTGTGAAGAAACCAAAACCAACTGAACCCAAAGCTTCGCTAGCTCTAAGAGTTAGGAACAAACCAACCAACGCCATGATCACAAGCACAGAGCTTCCGGCACTTCGCATTACTCCCCTGAAAATGCGATCCTGGAAGTCCCAAACATACTTGAGCTGGCGAGGTTTTTGGGTATCCATAGCCATAGCCAAGGCGTCCTTGGACTGAGTCATTTGGGTTTTAGAGGCCATGCCTTGATTATCGCCTGAAGGTATGACGCCAACCTGCTCCAAAGGTTAACGCAAGTTGAATTATTCTCCACAGCCCCAAAAGCCACGAAACGTGCGGACTGTGTTCACCTTCTCGCCCTCGATTAGGAGCTTTTTCGGCATTTAGTGGCCAAAATTATGGGTTATTCGTCACTTCTACGGCATTGGAGATACCAATTGCTCCACTTGAAGACTTGATTATGGCTGCGACCGTTAATTTAGCTCCAGCCGGGTACTTCGCGCCTGAAAGAATCATCTTCCAGTCTGAGGCATCATCAACACCGAGAACTTGCCATGAGCCGCCATTGACCTTGATCACGAAGGTGCATGTTGATGGATCATCCCAGTTGGTAATTGAAGCTCTTGGCTTCCAGATGGCTACACCCTGATCCTTAGGCATAGTCAATGTGACAGCCCCAACAACGGGTTTTAGTGGCATAGCACTCTGGGCTTTAAGAACAACCGCTTGCCTATCTCCAACAGAGATGGTGACAAAACCTTGTGCATCCGATGTAACAGTTTGTGGCTGACCCCAAACCTGCGTGAAAGAAGTGTTTGGACTCGAGGTCTTGAACCTGATTCCGGTCTTTGTGACCTGGGAATTGTTCAAAGCAACTAAATACTCGGTTCTATTGGCTGAATCAATTCTGCTGAAGGCAATTACGTTGTTTGCTGAGTATCTCTGAATCTGGGCACCAGTTTTTAGGGCTGGGTGGTTGTTGCGAAGTGAATTCAACCAAGAAATACGTTCTTGTATTGGGTGATTGCTCTCAGTGAGATAGCTGCCTGAACCAATTGCATTTGCAGCGATTCTGGACTCGCTCTTCCAAGCATTTACAGATGTAGGGAAAAGGTCCTGTCTAGCTTCCTTATCGCCACCATTACCTATGATTCCATTTTCATCACCGTAGTAGACGTTAGGAATTCCTCTCGACATATACATAAGGTCAAATCCAAGAAGTGCATCTCCCCAAAGATCATTAGCTGGAGATCCTGCATTTCTTAGCATTAGACCGAATCTTCCCATGTCGTGATTACCAAGGAAAGTAACTTGGTTATAGGCATTGGTCTTGTTGGTTGTGTACCAGTCATCTGCACCAAAAACATTGGTTATGTCTGTGATGTTGTTACCTGAGGCAAATTGCACAGCAGCGGATTGGAAAGCGAAGTCAAGCAGAGAAGGTATTCCTCTATCTCTAACAAACTCTGTTAGAGAACCTGTACCAAAGTCATAAACTTCACCAAATGCAAAGAGATCAGGCTTCTTCTGAGCAGTTAGCTCTTGAACTCTTGGCCACCACTTACCTAGGAACGCATCGTCGACGTGCTTTGCAGTATCGATTCTGAAGCCATCCACGCCATAGTCGTTTACCCATGATGCATAAACTTGAGCAAACCCTTCAATGACTTCTGGTTTCTCCGTTGCGACATCGTCCAACCCAAAGAAATCGCCATTTTGAGATTGCTCTTTAAGGTTCCAGTTCTGCACGTCTCCACGGTTGTGATAGTTAGAGAGGTTGTTCAGGAAGGCCGGTTTGCGAAGGTTCACATCAGATGGAGCTACAGCTGCAGTCCTTGCATTGCCAAAGCTGTAATTACCAGAGGGATAGTAGTTAACATCCCCAGTGTGATTCATAACTATGTCTAGAACTACTTTCATACCTTGTGAATGCGCACAGTCAACAAGTTCTTTGAAATCAGCCTTAGTACCTAGATGCGGATCGATATCTGTAAAGTCTGTGATCCAGTACCCATGGTAAGAAGCACTTGAACCTTGCACGTAACGCTGCTTGAAGGGAGGTGTTAGCCAAAGAGAAGTGAAGCCCATGTCTTTTAGACGCTTTATACCGTTACCAGTTGTGCATCCATCGGTCAGACCAGCTAAATCTCCGCCGTGATAGTAGGCGGTAGAAGCTGGGTCAAAAGCAGTCACATCTCTAGAACCAGTTAGACCCATGCGATCGTTAGCGGTATTTCCATTTTGATATCTATCAGTCATAACGAAATAGATGTTGTCTCCAGCCATTGCGGACCTAATTGACTCAGCAGCTAATGCAGTTGCCTCAGAAAGTGTTGGAGCGGTTGCTGGAGTTGGTGGAACTGGAGGACCTGGGGGCACAATTACCGGAGCTTGAGTCATCGGAACAGGAATTGAGTAGCGAAGAGTTGAATTGGCTTCTACTGATCCAGACTCAAACCATATCTCACCCTTTGTGGATGAGAGGTTCACAAGCTGATTCTCTTCAGAAGGATCTTTTATATTTCCTTTGTGAATGATTATCGGCACACTCTTTGAATTAGCGACTAGAGGAATTACATACTTAACACCCCAGACTCCAGGAGTTGGACTAACCGGGAGAATTGGTGCAGACCACGTCACACTGAGCGAGGTGCCACCTTCTGCTTCCTGCCAAGCATGAATGCCCCAACCAGAATAGTTACCATCCGCGCGATAGTAATGAATCGTGAGCCTGTCATTTGCCCAAGACTCAGATGTGCGAACGCCTGCGAATGAATCCCCTACCCAAATCTTCCCTGCTTTTCTCGGATTCACTGAATACGTTTTTCCAACTTTGTTATTCTTCAGAATTGTGAATCTAAGCGTGGTCAAACTAGCCGTTACTGGAATATTGACGTAACGCTTGGTTCCTGCAGATAGAAATTTGTAAGTCTTTACACTTTTACCGATTGCTACTTTTACAGACCTATTATTCAAGGCGGTGCCTTTGGCGATCAATGAGATCTTTAATCTAAGCGAAGCACTGGATTCGTATAGGAAAGGAATGCCTTTGGAATTCAGCCAAATCTCTCTAGTCGAAGATGGGTTAATAGAAACGTTAGAGACAGTGAGTTTTGTTGCCTTCACTCGTACCGATGTTGATCCTGCTGGGATGTTGACTACTCCAAACCACCCGTAGGAATCTTGACCGATGAGCCTTGATCGGCTTTGGTTATTTGAATTAGCCGCGTCGGTTAGAACCACCTCAGCATCAGCTGGAACAATGCCTGCCACACTAGGCACGTGCACAACAATCTGATAGCTCTCCTGAGCTGATGCCTGAGGAATGTAAGCAACTGCAGGAAGGGCTAATGCCAGTGCTACGACCAATGCTTTGAGCGCTCTGGTAAATCTCATGTATTTAGCCTAACTTCGTCGCCAGAGGGCAACGCTGGCTTTCTAGATATTCTCAGGATGCAGATTCTGAATAAAGCAAAAATTCCTCCACCAGCCCAGTACTTTGAGCTAGTGCAAGCGATTAGAAAGTTGCTACTTACGAGTCTGGGCTGGGAGATCACTCATCTGATTTACCTCTTGGCCCCTTTTTCTTGAGCAGTGAAACCACAAACAGCACCATCAATAGGGCAAATGCTGGCCAGTTCAATGCTTCTCCTGGTGGAGTATGAGTGCTCTCAACCGCACCCATCGTCCCAGCTAGAGCCCTCAATGGTGCATCCAGGCTCAGAAACAGGATGATAAGTGGAGTTAGACCCCTATAGGCAAAGAAGAGAACCAGCATCAAAGACACCAAAAGGAGTTGTATGGCTCCCCACTGGTGAAATATCGCAATGATGTTGTTTCCACCAGCAACGCTGGTATCTATTCCTGCAATGCTCTGAGCTCCGCCATCTGGTGTGAACAAGTGAACAAGGCTTCTCGCAACAACTATCAGCATGAAGATAAAGGCGATAACTCTCACAAATGTGAAGCCGCCATAGTTTTTCGGGTCTTTAGGGAATACTGAGTTTCTCAAAGTCACTCCCATCAATTTGTATCTGAAGCGCCCTCGGCAGGAATCGAACCTGCGACCAAGAGATTAGAAGGCTCTTGCTCTATCCACTGAGCTACGAAGGCATGCCTTGTCAAACAAGGCTCCCCCAGTTTACCCCATTTAGGAGATTTGGGTTAGGTATGGCTGCAAGTCCGATAATGGGGGCTTGAATCCAATATTTCGGAGGGTCTTACTTTGGAGTGTGCGATGTAGATGGTCTATTCGCTCTTCAAGGCAGATGCGAACCAACGACGAATGATTGGCTCAGCAAACTTGGTTACCAGGTATGACAGAACGATTGTTATGAGCCAAGAGACTAAGTAAGTGTCCATCGTCTTCCAACCCTGAGAAAGCAAAGACTCGGCAATCATTCGTCCCGGTATGACGTGGAAGAGGTACAGGGAGTAAGTCATAGTCCCGATGAAAGCAAGTTTTTTACTCTTTAGGTCGGATAGTTTCTTCACCCAGACCAGTAGAGCAACCACAATGGTCATTGCAAAAACGCATAGGAAAATCACGTTTACTGATCTGCCTTCAGGGTTCATGGTTTCAACTGTTGACTCCACGGCTAGCAGGCTTGCCGCTAGCATTCCCAGAGACGCCAGAAACTGATCGCTTCTTGAATCAGCTGTTGCTATCAATATGCCGATAATGAAAAACGGTGCCCAAGTTGAAAGTGCAATTGTTTGAAGTGTTGAGTCATCAACTCGGGATAGAACAACCGTCAGTCCTAACCAAATCCACGCAAATCGCCAGAGCACAATTCGAGAAGCTCCGAAGATCAAAACAATTAGGGCGACAATGGCATAGAAACTTGCTTCAATTAATAAAGTCCAGAACACAGGATTCAACCAGCCAGTGTCAGCAAGTGAAGGCATTAGCACCAAGTTAGTTGGAATTGAACGAATAGCTTTCCAAAAATTCAGTTCTCCATTTGCTACTAATAGAGCTGCTGAAATAAGTACTGCTATTAGCAGTGCAGGCATCAGGCGAAGGAATCTAGCAATAACAAACTCTCTAGATGTTCTTCCAATAGCAGATCTTGAAATTACAGTTCCGCTAATAATGAAGAACAGGTGCACACCTAGAAAACCGTAAGCCGCAATCTGAGTAACATCACCGAATACTTCGGTTGGGTTTGCTCCTAGATTCTCGTTTACCCAGTTCTTGGACCAGAAGAAGTGTGCCATGACGACACCGACTACTGCTAGAAGTCGCAACACATCTAGACCAGCAAGACGACTGCTCTGCTGAGGCTTACTCACTAGCTTCTTTCATAGGGCATGGTCAGTGATGAATCTGGGAAGTTAAAGCGAGAACGGAATTCTTCAATTGAATCAACTTTGGCTACCCCTGGCACTGCGAAGTGGGCTAGGAAGTGCTCGTCAAAAGACTTTTCAAAATGGTATGGCCTGAAATTGAATGTGTCGTAAGGGAGAATGCGAGTTCTTCTATTCATTCTTGGTTGCTTGAATAGCTGGTAGACAATCTTGTCCTGATCCCCTTTGGTGAACAGACCTAACTTGTCTGCATCCCACCACTCTTTAATCTCTACTAGATCACTCGCAAGAACGCTTCTTAAGAACTTATGGACTCTCTTTGAAGATTTGAAGAAGAAATTACCTGAAGACAGGTAAGTCCAACCGCCCTTTGGATTAATAGGGCTTTTAGCAAAAACAAGGTCTGTGCACCAACCGAAATCCTTGACAAAGCTTTCCAACGGTGTGTCGATTTGAGTGAAGAAAGCATCGTCGTCTACCCAAAACCACCAACTGTTGTCTATTGGTAGATCAAGAAGTGCGTAAATCTTGTGGTCGTAGGGAGACTTAAGCTCACGTGGTTTTTCATCCCAAATGTACTTGTAACCCCAACGGTCGCAGTACTGCTGGTGATTGACCTGAGAATCAAATCTGACTTTCGTGCAACCTGAAATTACATTGACCACGCTTGCTCTACTTTCTCTGGACAGCCGAACCAATTGCAGTTATCGAAACAGACAACCCTATGTTCTTTAGCGTGAGCATCCAACCGCCAACTCCAACTGTGCTTGCCTTGAAGGAAAGTTTGACTCCGCTTGCCCAGACTTCTTTGGATACTGGCAACTGAATCTGCTTAGGATCGCGTGAGCCATCTTTCCAATTCAATGTGGTGCTAGGGCCACCGTCGACTGAAATAGTTACGGTAAATCCCTTCTTAGTCTTTAGAACTTTGGCAGGGACCAGAGTCATGGTGACGTCTGTGAAGTTACCGTTGATCTGAAGTGGGGCTAGAGCAATAGTTCCCTTTTTACCTTTGACCCAAAGAATTCCATAGCGATCCACCACAGATTTGCTGGTGGAATGCTCAAAGTCATCGCGATATACCTTACGAGCTTTGCCACCAACCATTTCATCATCGGATAGAGGCATACGACTTTGAGCCAGCTTTGTTATTTCTTTCTCAGGGAAAGTAGCTAAAAGTTTTTCGAAGTCGAATACCGGAAGAGCTGGTGGTTGAGCAACAAGAGCATCAGCAATGGTGTCGATTGGTTGAATGCCAAAACGTGAAGTTCCCTCGTAGTAGTCAAGATACTTGAATTGGGCTTCACCACCTGGAGAAGATAACCAAATCGCTGGGATGCCAAGGCTCTCAGCAAAAATGATTCCGTGCAATGAGGAAGAGATCACTAGCTCAGCGCCTAGCATCGACTCCAAGATGTTTAGTGGATCGCCATCTGGAGATATGAAGTGCTTTAGTAAATCAGGGCGTTGACGCTTGAAAACAAGTTCATCTTTGAAGTGCGGAACGATTCTAATTTTGCCGAAGCGTTCGTTTTTAGATACATCGTATTTTGCAAGACGATCTGCGTAGAGGTGCTTTAGTAGAACTCCTGGATCAAACATCTCTTTGACGTTTGAGATGTCCCATCCTGCTTTCTCCAAAACTTTTAGGGTCTTTGGTCCTCGCACAGCAGTTACCAAGATGTTGCCGCCTGGGTGTTCGTCTAGAGCATCCTCTGATTTCAGACCTGAACCCCAAATGATGTCGCCATCTTTTGCTCTGTGAAGAATTGATCCGATGGCTAGAAGCTTCTTGTCTCCTGGAAATACTCTTCTGGATTCAAGCCCACTAATTCTTGAAACAAGAAGCGGAGAGGCATCGTCACCGAAATTACCGTGCTTGAAAGTGTGATGTGAAATAGCAGAGTTAATTAAGTTTCCTTGAGCTCTCCACCAAAAAACCGGAATCTTAGGAGGAATGCTTGCAACGCTCATAGGCGCGACGACATTTTGTCCAGTTCGATCGATGTGAACTGCCTGTCCTTTTCTTGCAGGCAACATGCCCGAAGTGAGATCCTTTAGGGTTCCCTGAACTAAGGTCATCTCGCTGTCATCGATTCCTGCAGAAATCCATACCTGGTCTCCTGAAATAACAAGTCCAGTTGGGTAAACAACTTCTGAAGTGGTTGGGTTCAACTTGTTTTCTTTAAGGTTGCCGCTCTCAGATTGTCTAGGCAGCCCAAAATTAACTGGAATCGGAAGTTCTCTCACTGGCGCAAAAGGGTATTCGGCTGAGAACTCGTAAGCAGCTGCAACATACTCTCTACCCTCTGGCATGTTAAAACTCGAGTGAACAAGATTTACAAACTTGTTTCCAACCTGAACAGGCTGAGCTCCTCCTCGCAAAGCTCCAAAGTGTGATGAGTAACGTGAACTCCAATCAACACTTACCTCGGTTTGGCAGACTACTTGAGATCCAGCGTTGAGATCAGCACTGAGAATAGTGTGTGGAGTGATTGAGTAGACGGCCCAAACCTTGCCCTGAGCCTCAAAGAAAGCCCAGTTCTTCTCATTCTTACGACGGCTCCCCTTAAGAACAATTTCTCTTGCAGGTCCGGCTGGCTTGAGTTCAGATGTTAAGTCCAACTCCACCATGAACTGGTTATTTCCTTCAGAGCGGTTTCCGTCGTTCCAAACCATCCAAGTTTTACCTTGCAGGTTGAAAAGTCTTGGATCGGCAAACCATTCTCTTGAGCGACTGTCTGCTTCAGAGTCAGCAAATTCAATCAGGTCAGATAGGTGGACAGCGCTTCCCTTGACAACATTCATTTCTGAGTCAAGTCGACAGATTGCAATTCTTCTGATTAGGTCGCTTTCAGCAATGAATCTGTAAGCCATGACAAAGCCACCATTACCGTCAGAAATAAGAGCTGGATTGAAGTTGTGGAAGCCTTCAGCACTTATCTTGTTCCAAGCGGCTGGAACTAAAGCTGGTTTGTCGGCGGACTTGGTAACGAAAGACATTAAACACCCTAAATTCTTGACTTCCGCAGCGATTCTGACGGAGACGGAGTTAGTCCAACTATAGCAATCAGGCTCTATTTCTAGGGGTATAGCGCAGTCCGCACCTGTCGCAGGTCATCTAAGAGTGAAAGTCTTTTACTTACTTCCAAAGCTTGTTGAGCAACTCCAACATAGAGTCAATCAGCAGCAAGTTTCCGTTAGAAGTTAGATGATGTTGGTCAATAAAGAGGTAATCACCGTTCTTCTCTGAGTAGCAGTATTTTCCATCTGGACACAGCAGTGGGAATGGATCCCAGAGAGTAATTTCAGAACTCTGGACAAGCTTGTTGTAATAGGCCATGACTGGTTCACGCAACTGCTGTTGGTAGCCGATTTCCTCTTTGAACCCGCTTGAACAGATTGGGTTCATACGGTTGAACCACTTGAGACATCTATCTGGCGGTGTCACAAACACTGGTGTTGGAGCAGCTAAGACAACTTGTAGGCCGTTGGACTTCAGTTCTCGAACTATCTCAGTTGCAGACACCAAAGCTTCTTCTCTGGTCTTCTGATTTGCACTTGAGTTCAGCTTGTCGAGCAGTTCCTGTTTGTCATACGCCTTATCAAGCCCTGACATTCGAGGTGTTGAGAAAGAAGATAGGACAATGACATCCCCTGGTTTAGCGGTGTCTAGAATCTCTTTCGTAATTTCTTCATCTGAAGGGCAAACAGTTAG
>JACCDN010906405.1_pt1 | contig 16221 bp, 9 predicted proteins | sample 7441691 | NCBI WGS metagenome assembly JACCDN01 (sample SAMN15323439, study PRJNA562643) | freshwater metagenome | isolation source: river surface water | place: USA:Blue River Watershed | collected 2017-08-16
AAAAAATGAACCAGTGGTTGCTACTCGGATTGTCCGTTTTAACCATTGTGGTTAACATTATTGCGCTTTCTTCTATTTCATACCGTATTAGCAGCTATGGATTTTCACCAAATAGACTCTCTGTACTTGGTGCCGATTTGCTCATTTTGTTTAACCTAATACTCGTAAGCCGTAAACTGTTTTTAATTGTTAGAGGTAAAGTAGGGGTGGAAGAAGTGGAACAAAGCATTGCAATGTTCTTACCGGTTTATTTTATTTGGACGGCTTTTGTAGCTTTTGGGTTTCCAATTTTGTTTAATATGGGGTAGGATATATATTTTTTATGTTATATGAAGCGTCTTTTTAGTCCTATTTTCTAAAATAGGACATGTTTTACGCCTAGACATTCATCTATTATTAGACATAAATCTAATTTGCGCGCCTTAAATACAAAATTAGGTATGCAAAAATTACTTTTTGTCTTTGTTATGTTAATGTGTGCTTTTGGCTTTTCTAGTGTAAAAGCTCAAATTGCTCCAACCAACAGTGGTATCTTTTTTCAGGCAGTAGCCAGGGATAATTACTCTAACCCCGCAAAAGACCGAACCGTTTATGTGGAGGCTAGCATAATTCAAAATGCTGCCAATGGTACCAAAGTACTAACCGAACTATTCCAAACAACCACCGATGGGCTTGGGGTATTTAGTATAAGTATTGGTAGTGGAACCCGTATTGGAGGAACCCTTAGTGGTCTAGATAAAGTGGATTGGGCAAATGGACCCTACTTTTTGGGTTTAAAAATTGCGATAAAGCCATTGTCGCCAGTTACCAACTGGGATTATACCAAAGAATTGATTGATTTAGGGGCTTCTGCCTTTGGAACAGTTCCTTACGCATTTTATTCGGCTGGTACTGCTTCGGTTAAGGATCAAGTAAAAACTACAGATACGGCAGCTATGTTGTTGCCTTATGCTAAAAAAACAGACCTAACATTAAAGGTTAACCTTGCCGATAGTTCTACCATATATGTTACGCCAACGCAACTAAGAGCAGTAAAATTTGATACCACAAGTATTTATGCATCATTAAATCAAAAAGAAATTCTTGCTAATAAATCTACGAGTGTAACCACCGATGCTACATCGGATGTGAAATATCCAAGCGTAAGAGCCATAAAAAGCTATGTAGATTTACAATTTTCAAATTTTGTATTAGCAGACGGGTCTGTTACGACAGCAAAACTTGCAGATGGAGCTGTTACAGATGCTAAAATAGTTTCTGTTGCTGGTACTAAAGTAACTGGAGACATTGCAGGTAATGCAGCAACTGCAACACTTGCAGCTAGTGCTACAAAACTTGCAACCCCAAGAACTATTAATGGCGTTGCGTTTGATGGAACGTCTAATATTACAATTGCAACAGGATCTACTGTTACAGATGCCGATGCAACCACTAAAGGTGTTGTTCAATTGGCTGGTGATTTAACCGGCACAGCTGCGCAACCACGAATTGCAAATGGTGCCGTTACGGATGCTAAAATAGTTTCTGTTGCAGGCTCTAAAGTAACTGGAGACATTGCAGGAAATGCAGCAACTGCAACACTTGCGGCTAATGCCACAAAACTTGCAACGCCTAGAACTATTAACGGTGTTGCGTTTGATGGAACGTCTAATATTACAATTGCAACAGGAAGTAACCCAATAGATGCTGATGCTAATACAAAAGGTATTGTTCAATTGGCTGGTGATTTAACCGGTACGGCTGCGCAACCACGAATTGCAAATGGTGCAGTTACCAATACTAAAATTGCTGATGTTGCAGCCACTAAAATTACGGGTGCAGTTGCAGTTGCAAATGGAGGTACTAGTGCAACAACTGCTGCTGGTGCAAGAACTAATTTGGGTCTTGTAATTGGTACAGATGTTTTAGCGCAACGTACTTTTGGTTCTGCTGCAAATAATAGTACCACTGATTTTATAGCTGCCACCGATAAAGGTGCTAATAATGGAGTAGCAACACTTGGCAATGATGGAAAAATTCCTTCTACACAAATACCTGCAATTTCTTTTCAGAGTGCATCGGTAGTGGCTAACCAAACTGCTATGCTTGCACTAGCTAACCAACAGGTTGGTAGTATTGCTATTAGAACAGACAATAATAAAAACTATGTTTTAAGTGCTTTACCTGCTACAACACTTGCTAATTGGGTAGAATTAGCGACACCGACATCAGTTACATCTGTAAATGGAAATGCAGGCCCTAATGTGGTTTTAACTGCCGCTGACATTGCTGGTGTTGAACTTGCCAGTAATAAAAGTAATGACGTTTCAGTTGATGCAGCATCTACAATAAAATTTCCTACTGTTAAATCAATAAAAGATTATGTAGATCAGCAAAGTGCCAATGCAGGCGTTGCTGATAATAGTATTACTTCTGCAAAAATTAATGGTGCTATAGCAATTGCTAAAGGAGGAACAGGGGCAACAACTGCAGCAGGTGCAAGAGCCAATTTAGGACTTGTAATTGGTACCGATGTAATGTCTGCAACAGCAACTACCACTTTAACCGGTGATGTTTCTGGTTCTGGTAACGGAAGTTTTACAACAACTGTAAATAGTGTAGGAGGGGTGAGTTCAAGTACCATTGCAACTTTACCTACAAGTGTTAATGCAAACACAGCAAGTATTACTGCATTAGATACAAGAGTAACTTCTAATACTGCTAGCATATCTACTAATACTGCTGAAATTTTATTAAAGGCTCCAATAAATTCTCCAACATTTACTGGAACTCCAACTGCGCCTACACCGGCTACGAGTGATAATTCTACAAAGATTGCTACAACTGAATACGTAAAAAATTCAATTGCTGCATCAAATGCAGGGATAAGTACTATAGGCTCAATATCTGCTTCATCTAATGCAAAAGGTGCAATAATTAGTGGAACTACAGAATTAATTTTAACTCCTGCTGATGCGTCAAATGGCGGTGTAGTGACTACCGGTGCTCAAACCTTTGCTGGTGCAAAAACCTTTAATAATGCTATAACAGCGCCAAATTTTATAGGAAATGCATCAACCGCTACAAAATTAGCTGCAACAAAAAACATTAATGGAGTTGCATTTGATGGTAGTGCAAACATAACTATCCCTGCAGATGCAACCACGCTATCAGGAATCGTTCCTATAGCAAGTGGTGGTACAGGTTCATCAACAAAGAATTTTGTGGATTTGACCAATGCTCAAACGATTGCTGGCACAAAAACTTTTTCTCTCGATGCGTATTTTAATGGAGTTAGAATAGGAAAAGGGGCAAGCGATAATATACAAAATACAACAGTAGGATATACAGCTTTAGGAAATAATACAACTGGTGCTGGAAATACAGCGATTGGATTTCAAGGACAAATGAGTGGAACATCAGGATCTTCAAATACTTCACTTGGTTTTGCTGCTTTAATCGATAATTTGACAGGATCTTCAAATACAGCTATTGGCTATCAGGCTTTACAAAAAAATAAAGGAAGTAATAATATTGCAATTGGTACAAATACAATGTACTTAAGTCAAAACTCAAATGATAACATTGTTATAGGTAATAGCTCATTAGATTGGAGTACAAATGGAGCAGCTGGTAATATTATTTTAGGTAAAGAAGTGATGCGATTTACTACAACTGGTTCAAATAATATTGTTTTAGGTAATGCAGCTGGGTCAACTTTTACTACAGAAAATAATAATACGCTGATAGGTGCATCAACAAATATAACAGCAGGTGTTACAAATGCAACAGCAGTCGGTAATGGAGCTATTGTAAATGCAAGTAATAGAATTCAATTAGGAAACTCCTCAGTAACAAGCGTGGTAACAAGTGGTACGATTAGCGCCACTGGATTCACGGGACCATTAAGTGGAAATGCAAGCACGGCAACAAAACTAGCTGCTTCTAAAAACATTAATGGTGTAGCTTTCGATGGTAGTTCGGATATTACTATTGCAACCAATTCAAATACATTAACAGGTACAACACTTGCAAGTAATGTGATTAACTCTGGTTTAACAAGTGTTGGAACTATTACTTCAGGAACTTGGAGTGGAACAACAATTGCAGTTGCAAACGGTGGAACTGGTGCAACAACAGCTGCTGGTGCAAGAACTAATTTGGGTCTTGTAATTGGTTCAGATGTTTTAGCGCAACGTTCATTTGGTTCTGCTGCAAATAATAGTACCACAGATTTTATTGCTGCCACCGATAAAGGCGCTAATAATGGAGTAGCAACACTTGGTAATGATGGAAAAATTCCTTCTACACAAATTCCTGCAATTTCTTTTCAGAGTGCATCGGTAGTGGCTAATCAAGCTGCTATGCTTGCACTAGCTAACCAACAGGTTGGAAGTATCGCTATTAGAACAGACAATAATAAAAACTACGTTTTAAGTGTTACTCCTGCTTCAACACTATCCAATTGGGTAGAATTAGCGACACCATCATCAGTTACATCGGTTAATGGAAATGCAGGACCTAATGTGGTTTTAACTGCCGCTGAAATTGCTGGTGTTGAACTTGCAAGTAATAAAAGTAATGACGTTTCAGCTGATGCAGCATCTACAACAAAATTTCCTACTGTTAAATCAATAAAAGATTATGTAGATCAGCAAAGTGCCAATGCAGGCGTTGCTGATAATAGTATTACTTCTGCAAAAATTAATGGACCAATTACTATTGCTAAAGGTGGTACTGGTGCAACCACTGCTGCTGGTGCAAGAACTAATTTAGGACTTGTAATTGGTACCGATGTGATGTCTGCAACAGCAACAACCACTTTAACTGGTGATGTAACAGGTTCTGGAAATGGAAGTTTTACAACAACTGTAAATAGTGTAGGAGGGGTAAGTTCAAGTACCATTGCAACTTTACCTGCAAGTGTAAATGCAAATACAGCAAGTATCACGGCAAATACAGCAGATATTTTATTAAAGGCTCCAATTAATTCTCCAACATTTACTGGCACACCAACAGCGCCTACTCCAGCGACGAGTGATAATTCTACAAAGATTGCTACAACGGAGTATGTTAAAGCTTCGATTACTGCCTCAAATGCCGGAGTAAGTTCTATAGGTGCGATTTCTGGAACATCGAATGCCAAAGGTGCCACGATTAGTGGAACTAATGAGTTGATTTTAACTCCTGCGGATGCTGCAAATGGTGGTGTTTTAACTAATGGTGCTCAATCAATTGCTGGTTCAAAAACCTTTGAATCGCATATTAACGTGAAAGGTGATATTAATAGCGCAGGAACTGTCGCAATTAGATATCAAAGTGGAGCACCTACATGGGTTGGTAGTACAATTGGAGCTGGAAAAGGTGGAACTGGTTTAACTTCCCCAGGAGTGTCAGGTAATGTGCTGACTTCTAATGGAATTGGCTGGACTTCATCTGCTGTGAATGCGGGAACGTTGACTGGAACGATTTTAGCGAGCAATGTGACAGTTTCAAGTTTATCAAGTGTTGGTACAATTACTTCTGGAACCTGGAGTGGAACAACTATCAGTGCTGCAAAAGGTGGAACAGGATTAACAAGCCCAGGTGCATCAGGAAATATATTAACTTCTGATGGAACAAATTGGGTTTCTTCTGCGCCTGCCGTTAGTGGTGTTTCTTCATTAACGTATTCAAGCACAAGTGCTACAAATGGAGGGACAATTAGTGGAACAACATTAACATTAGCAGCAGCTGATTCAAATAATCCTGGATTAATTTCTACAGGAACACAAACAATTGCAGGAGATAAAACATTTAATAATCAAGTATCTGTTCCTAGTATTGTTTTAAATAATGGTAGTGCGATATGGCAATTAGGTGCGGGTGTTGGGTCTACTGGTATTTCTTTATTGCAAGGAGGTTGTTGTGGTCGTTTAATGATGGACGACAATGGACGTTTAGCAATAGGAGCAAATTATACTCCAACAACATTCCAATTCGATGTTCAAGGAAATGGTAGATTTACTCAAGATGTAACAGCTCCAAACTTTTTAGGAAATGCTACTACTGCAACAACTGCAGGAAATATAACTGCAACAGCTAATACTACTTTAACATCTTTATCAAATTTAAATACTGTTGGTACAATTACTTCTGGTACTTGGAGCGGAACAACAATTGGAAGCAATGTGGGTGGTGCCGGAACAGTTAATGGTTTACTTAAAGCAAATGGAAGTGGCGTAGTAAGTGCTGCAGTAGCCGGTACAGATTATCAAGGAGCATTAACAGCAGGGTCTGGTATTTCAATTAGTTCAGGAACAATTTCTGCAACTGGATTAACCTCAAGTAACCTAGCTAGTAATGCTGCTATTACAAATTCACAATTAGCAAATAGTTCAACTACATTAGGTAGTACAACAATGACTTTAGGTGGAACGGTAACTTCGGTGACAGGATTAACTTCATTAACAGCAACAACTTTAGTAGGAACTTTAAGTGGAACTGCAACAACTGCTACAAATATTACGGGAGGAGCACTTGGTGCTATTCCTTATCAAACTGCTGCAGGAACAACGGCATTATTATCAGGTAACACGACTTCAACAGTTAAGTATTTGGCTTCCTCTGGAAATGGAACAAATTCAACTGCCCCTACTTGGGTAACTCCTTCATTTGTTCCTTATACAGGGGCAACTGGAGCTGTGGATTTAGGGGCTTATGATTTGAAGGTGAATGGATTGACAGTAGGCAAAGGTAACACCGGTGATGAAACTAATACCGCATTAGGTGCAAGTGCTCTACAGACAAATACAGGAGGGGTATCAAATACAGGTATTGGATATTATGCATTAAAAACAACTAATGGTAATGGTACAACTGGTTCATTTAATGTAGCATTAGGATATTCAGCATTAAGCGCAAATACAACTGGTTCATTTAATGTAGCCTCTGGTGCAAATACTTTAGCCTCAAATACATCAGGAAATAAAAATTCGGCATTTGGAAATCAATCGTTAAGAATGAATACTACTGGAGGCAATAATGTAGGATTTGGATTTAGTTCATTATATAGTAACACCACCGCATCTGACAATACTGCTATTGGCACATTAACTGGTTATGGTTTAACAACTGGAGCTAGAAATACTTTCCTTGGTTCATATGCTGGTGCATATTTTTCAACAGGAAATACAAGTGCTGATAACAATACCACAGGGCTAAACAGCGTATTAATTGGTTATGATGTAAGGCCACTTGCTAATGGAGATGATAATGAAATTGTAATTTCAGGTTATAATGGTACTCCAGGTACTACACCGGGTACAATAGGATGGGGTAGTCATTCAACAACAATTGGTAATACACAGACTCAAAAATCACGCTTATATGGAGCTTTAACAGTCGTATCTAATACTGCAACAGGTGCAGGTAATTCATCAACAATTACTGCTCAAAATGCAGGAGGTGCAAATACTGCTGGCGGAGCCTTAAACTTAACAGCAGGTAATGCCGGTACAACAGGGCAAGGAGGAAACATTGTTCTCACACCTGGTACTTCTACTACAGCTGCAAATAATGGTATTGTAAGAGTCAATGGTCAAGTTCAAATCACTGGAGGTTCACCTGGAGCAGGAGAAATATTAATGTCTGATGCAAATGGATTAGCTACTTGGTCATATTCAATAGGGTCTACCGTTGTAACATCTAATACAACTTACGCCATTACATTGGCAGAGGCTTACGTTTTCTATACAGGGACTGCGGGTGGAGCATTCACAATTCCTGATCCATCTGCTACAAACGCGGGTAAAGAAATTACAATTAAGAATAAAACAGCTTTTGGAATTACCATTACTCCAACATCGACAGGTAAGATTTTTATTGACAGTGCTAATACAGCTGCGAATAATGTAAGTATAGGTATTGAGGCTTCTAATAACTGGGTAAAACTAGTTTCGGACGGAACACAATGGAATGTTTTCAGAGCACTATTCTAATCAAAATTAATTACAACTTTTAACTACTTATAAATGGAAAATATAATAATAGCTAATCCTTTTAAAGTTCTTTCTAAACGAGAACGCGAAGTGTTAGACTTAATTTTAAAAGGTGCGCAAATAAAAGATATTAGTGCTCAGTTAGAATTAAAGTCTAATACTATTTCAACATTCAAGAAAAGTATTTTAGCTAAAACTGGCGTAAGTAACAATATTGAATTATTTAAACTTGCTCAAGAACATAAACTTGTTAAATAATGAAAAAAATATTTTTCATAGTATCGTTTTTATTTTTGGGTTTGTTTGTTAAAGCACAAACAGGAATAGGTACAACTACACCCGTTAATAAGCTAGATATATTTTCTGCAAAAGCAGATCCAGCTACTTCAAACTCAGCTGCAAATGGTAATTTACGATTAGGAGCTACAGGGGCTAATACCCATGTGTTGGATTTTGGACTAAGTAGTTCAAGTACTTTTTCTTGGTTACAGGCAAGAGATAGAGGTAATTATGCAACATTATACAATCTTGCAATTAATCCAATTGGAGGAAATGTTGGCATTGGCAATACATCACCATCTTCGACATTAACAATAGGAAATGAAACTGGTACATTAGGAGGAGAGATTTTATTAAATCCTACTACCACACAATATGAAGGCGGCCAAATTGTATTCAAAAGGTCTAGAATTGGAAGTACAGTAGATTGGACTATTGATCAATATGGGACAACTGCAGCAAATGCTCGATTTAGGATATTTAATGGGGCTAGTGAAACAAATGGAATCGCCATTTTAGAAAACGGAAACTTTGGCCTTGGAACTACGAATCCCACAGCTAAACTTAATTTAGATGGCGGAGGGATGAGGATTTTTGCAGGATTTGGCAATAGTACGTCAAGACCTGGATTGAATACTAGCTCTATTGGAAATTATGAAATAAGAGGAGTAGGCGCTGGTGGAGGTTCTTCGCAAGGAGACGGGGCGGATGATGGATTTTTACGATTGTCTGCTGGGGGCGGAACTAATTCAAATACGCAAGCTTCGATTGATTTAAGTGGATATTCTAATGTCGCTGATATGGGAAGTAATATCTTGATGAGAACAGCGGGAACGGAGCGCTTTCGAATCAATGCTGATGGTAAAATGGGTGTAGGCACATCTAGTCCATCTACTATGTTTCATATTCAAAATGCGAATATCATTGGATCAGGGGATCCAGGAAATAACACTTTACCTGGTATATATTTGTATAACAGTAATTCCGCCTCTACTAGTGCTCATTCTATTATGTCGATTCGAACCAATGGAAGCGGCGGAGGTAACCCCTATTTATCATTTGATATTAATGGAGTAAGGGGATATTCAATTGGAATCGATAATGCAGATGGTGATAAATTAAAATTTCATACAAACTGGAGTCTGAATAATGTAAATAATCCAGCACTAACGCTTGCTTCAGATGGCAAATTTGGAATAGGGACATCTTCTCCTGGTAGGAGTTTACATGTGCAATCATCTGATAATACCTCAGTGTATATAGAAAGTACTACAAGTGATAACAATGGTATGATGATATTAAACGGAAATACCAATCAATTCTGGGGAAACGGCTATCATGAATTTATTATGTTTCAAAATCAAGGTAACACAATAGGTCAGATAACTGCCCCTAATGGAAGCTCTGTATCCTACAACACCACGTCAGATTATCGTTTGAAAAAAGATCTAAAACCGTTCAAAGGTTTAGAATTAATCAATCGGTTAAAGACGTATGATTTTGCTTGGAAAACAGATGATTCTAGAATGTTTGGATTCATGGCGCATGAGCTACAAGATGTGTTACCCTATCTTGTAACAGGCCAAAAAGACGCAGTTGATTCGAATGGGAAAATCATTCCTCAGACACTGGATTATAGTAAGCTCACTCCCATTTTAGTCAAAGCTATTCAGGAGCAAGATATTAAAATCAATCAATTAACTAAGGAAAAAATTGAGTTACAAGAAATAATACTAGATATGCAGCGACGTTTGTTAAAATTAGAAAATAATAATAAATAATATAAAATGAAAAAGCTACTTATTATTTTATTGTTTATTTATACAGGTTCTCATGCTCAAACTGGTATTGGTACAACAACGCCAGATGCTTCTGCTAAACTAGATGTTTCTGCAAGCAATAAAGGGTTTTTACCACCAAGAGTAACGTTGACAAGTAGAACTGATAATTCAACCGTGCCAAATCCAGCTACCGGGTTATTGGTTTATAATACAGGATCGAATCCAAATTTGGTTGCAGGTTATTATTATTGGAACGGATCTAGTTGGGCTACAATTGCCACTGCAACAGGATCGGGCGTTAGTTCTTCATATGTTAGAGGCTCTCGAACAGCAGCTCAAACAACAGGATTAAGTACAAACGGCCTTATCGCTTTTACTCAAGTAGACCAAAGTGCTGGGCAAGATATCTCATTAAATACGAGTACAGGTCAAATTACTTTAGCAGCTGGTAGAACTTATAGGTTACAAGCACAAGTGCCAACTTTCCAAACCTCTGCTTCCGATGCACGCCCACAGTTTGGATGGTACAACGAAACTACTGGTGCTTATGTAGGTAGTAGCTCGGCTTCATATTCAGGAGCAAGTACAGCAGGTTATGGAGCAACGGGTGGAATAAGTGATGCTGTAATTACAACCTCTGTACAAACAGTTGTTTCGTTTAGAATAATGCAAACTTTTAATACCAATCAACTAGGTGGCAGCACAGATTTTACATCTACTGGTTCGTATCCTTGGTTTACGATAGAAGTGATTTCAGGTAATCAACCTATTCAATCAGATAAAATTGCCCAATTTGTAAACGAAGCTGTGCCAGTAATTTTGGGAGATATTCAAGTGCAAATGGCACCAAATGGCTCTTCAAGAAGTTTGCAAATAAAAACATCAGGAACTAATTTTACAGCTGAAGTTTCTGCATATACGGCTTATAAATCAAATGGAAATAATGGCTTTACATATTTTTCAAATGCAACTCAGACAGTTACAAATACTTTTGCTCACATAGGTACTACTTGGGGCTTTGCTACTGACGGAGATTTAGCTGTTTATTATATTCGAGATACCACGAATAGTCGATTCTATCGTGTCACTTTGATGGTTGGCCCAGGATATTCAAATAACATGATTTCAATTGAAAAACTGATTTGATGAAACATATTACAATTATACTTTCATTTTTGTTTTTTTCTGTGAGCATTTTTGCGCAAACAGGTATAGGCACCACTACGCCAAATGCTTCAGCAAAGTTGGAAGTTTTTTCAACTGATAAAGGTTTTTTGCCTCCGCGTATTGCATTAACTGCTACAAATGCTACAAGTCCAATTACAAATCCCGCCAATGGTTTAATGGTTTTTAATACAGTTACAGCTGGCACTAGTCCTTTTCAAGTAGTTCCAGGTTATTATTATTGGGATGCGGTAGGTTTAAAATGGGTTAGCTTATCAACAACAGTTGGAAATGTTCAAAATCAAGCAGTTTACAGGTCAACAAGTAACACTGCTACTGGTAATGCAGTGTCGACTTGGAATAGTAGATTTAATAATATTGCAGCTGGTGACTTAACTGTTACTTCAAATACCACTTTTGCTCTTTCAAATGGTATTTATAAAATCGAGTGGGGTTTGCCATATCAATCTTCATCTACATACAATATTATGCAATTGCAAGAAAATGTATCTTCTACTTGGTCTACATTTTTATCTGACGGTTCTTTTGCAAATATTGGAAATGGGGGCGATGCAAATTGGGGTGGGGGAACTTATGTTTCAGATGTAGTGAATTGTACTTCTGGTACCAGAACTTTTAGATTATCAAATGTAGACGGATCTAGAGCGCTCTTTAGTGGAGCAGTATTTATAATTACAAAGTTAAATCCAGCTATCACTACTTCAACTACTGCAGATAATTTAGGTAATCACATTGCCACAAAAAATGTAGAATTAACTGGCAACTATATTTCAAACGATGGGGGTAATGAAGGGATAAAAATTGATAATGCTGGTAATGTTGGCATTAATACTGCCAATCCAACTACTGCCTTGGATGTAACTGGAAACGTTAATGTTACAGGTAAAATTAATTTAACAGATCCTACGGGTAATGTGGCAGTAAAGGTTAGTGGACTTAAGAGTGCGGGTTCGTTTATTTCATTGGATAATTTGAAAGTAACGGTACTTGTTGAAAATAATTATGGGGGGTTATCTATTGCAGGAGTTTCATCTCAATTTACAGCATTGTTATCAGGTACTTTTGGTTTATTTAATAATGGATCAGGTGGTTCCGCATCAAATGCAGGAGTAGTAATCACTACAACTCCTTCTGGTAGATTATTTGGATGGGGATTTCCTACTGCTGGTGATGCTTCTACGTATATCATAACAGATATTACCAATAGTAGATCTTACCGAGTAACTCTGCAAATTAATTATGGCTTTGTCAATAACTTCATCTCTATCGAAAGACTTTTATAATAATTACAATTAGTATATATGAATAAATCAAATCACTTACTTTGTCTTTTAGCAGTTTTGCTAATTAGTACAACTGTTTCTGCTCAAAAAACCAAAAAGACAGATTTCTTTAAAAAGTTATCCGATAGTACTGCTAAAGTTTTCAAGAAAACATTTGTAAACTTTACCAACAATAAAACCTCGTTATATGCAGGTATTGGGTTTAATAGACAATCAATTAATGAAGCAGATTATTCTTCTTCCTTTAATTACCGTCTTTCAGAGATCAATAATAAAGTGTATAAGCCAGGCTATCATCTGGGGGTAAGAATTGATGGCGATTATAAGAAAACCAATAAATATGCCTTTATGCTAGGGTTTACTAATATTAATAGTGGCTTATTTTATATAAATGCAAAAACCTTGAACCCGATAGTTGGTGATTTTTCTAATTTTAAAGCAGACAATCAGTTTTTTAATTTGAGTATTAAAGCAAATTATAAAAAGTTACTACCTGTTTTAGATACTACTAAATACAAATTTTATTTTGTAGTAGGGCCAAGTTTAGATGTGAGGCTTAGTAAACAAAGTTTAGATAATCAAATTAATAATAATTATAAAAGATTTGTTTTTGGTTATAATGTGGGCGTAGAATTTGATAACAATTCTTATTACACATTATTTATGCATTACAACCATAATATTAATTCATTAACAAAAAGTCCTGTTCAAGCCAATATGAGTTCGCTTAACCTTGGGGTATTTGTTAGAGCCAAAGATTTATTTTAATTCAATTAATAATCATATATGAAAATCAATATTAAAGTTATACTATTTGTTGCAATAAGTTTTTTGGTAACCGCCTGCAGTAAGGTGGATCCTGCCTCGCAATTAGAATTAACCAAGCAAATGCTTGAAGGTAAAACATGGTTATTAGACTACACAATTACCAGAACTAGTGCATCAACAGTAACTAAAACCTATGTTGGTCAGTCTACTTATTTTATCAATTTCTTAAAAGATAATTCAACCAAAGATTCAGACGGGATAGTAGGGGTGTATAACATAGAAAAGTTGGGCAATCAATTGCAAATTCATGTAAATGCAAAAACCAACGGATCTAATCCCGTAGAATATATTTACAATATAGAATCTGTGGGAACTAAAGAACTGGTTGTATTTTATTCAACCAATACGCAAACCGTAAAAAAATACTTTAGTGTTAGATAAAAATAAAATAATTGGAATAGTGGTTGGCCTGTTTGCCTGTGGGGCTTCCTTTGCGCAACAGGGGGTTGTGGTAAGTAGTATTGGTAATTTTGCAGGCACTACTAGCAGTATATCCGCTATTCAATTCAAAAGCATTAGTACCTGTATAGACGTGCAATCTGGCATGGCTGTATTAACGGGTAAACGCGCTGCTGGTGATTTTGCCATTAATTGTGAAGTATCGCTTAAGTATAACTCTTTGGGCGTTCGAATGTTTCCAAATCCTGTACAAGCGCAGGCAAAAGTTAAAGCAACCAATACGCCTCCGTTAAATGAAACGTTTAATTTAACAGTATGGTCGGCAGATGGAGTGCTTTTGAGTTCCAGAAAAGAAACGGGTTATAATTTATTTCAAGGCTTAACTATCGACCTCTCTACCCTCAAATCTGGTACCTACGTGCTAAAAATAGATGCCCCTAAATTTGCGGATGTAGTTAAGTTTATAAAAGCTGGGAATTAAATTCAAATAATTTTATTTCGATTGTATGATTAAAATATTGTTTTTTTTTGTTTTTATAACTATTGCATTTCAATCCTTTTGTCAAACTGGAATTGGAACTACAACCCCGCATGCTTCGGCTAAGTTGGATGTATCATCTACAAATAAAGGTTTTTTGCCTCCACGCGTTACGCTAGCAAGTGCAACAGATGTTTCTACCATTCCCAGCCCTGCCGAAGGTTTGTTTGTGTATAATGTTGGATCTGTAGGATTACAAGCAGGATATTATTATTGGAATGGAGCAAATTGGGCAACCATAGCAACTGCAACATCAGCTGGTAATGGAGTTACCTCAATGGATATGGTAAAATTATATGGAGAAGCACATTCAAAGGCGTCTGGTAAAATAGGTAATTCAACTACTGGATTTGTTTTTACTGTTCCAGTTTCTGGTAGGTATTTATTTGATTTTACTTCCGCAGCAACTGCATTAGGGGGTGGAACAAATACCATTTTTTTTACTGTACGACAAGGAACAACAGTATTGGGTTCTGACAATCAAAGTAGTTATAACAATAATGTGCATGTAGAGTATAATGGTAAAGTAGAAGTGAATTTGCAAGCTGGCGTTAATTATAATGTATATAATTATGCAACATCTGGTAGTTTTGAATCCAACGATTTTGACCGCGTTTATTACAAATTAGTTGCAGGAAATGTACCTGTCACTGGCCAAAGTGTAGATTTTATTCAAGCATCATTGTCAGCAAATCAAAGTTTATCATCGGTTGGAAATATTTCTTTTAATGTTTCATCGGGTACAGGAATATCAATGACAAATGGTGGTTTTAATTTGATAGCCAACAAAACATACAAATTAGAAGCTGCAATTGGTGGTGCATCTGGAGGTTATGCCTATTATGGCTGGGTTGATAACAACAACACATTATTGTCCGGAGGAAGTATTGGGGCTGTAATGAAAGCTGGAGCAGCTTATAGTGATGCCCCTCAAGATAAAGCAGTCGTTTATTTCACGCCAACATCAAATACTACTGTGTATCTAAGAGTTTACAGCATAAGTGGTACACTTACAGCTTACGCACCTTCTACATCTACTAATTTTTCAAGTTCATGGGCAAATATTCAACAAATTGGATCTTCTGCAATCGTGAATCCATGGGTGTTAAGTGGTAATGATGTTTACAATACAACAGGAGAGGTGGGGATTGGAACTTCTTCACCTAATGCATCAGCCCTATTAGATTTGACCAGTACAACGAAAGGTTTTTTGCCTCCCAGAATGACAACCACACAACGAGATGCTATTTCCCCTGTAGTGAGTGGCCTTGTTATTTTTAATACTACTATTAATCAATTAGAAACATATACTGGATCCAAATGGAATCCATTAGCATTAGGTAACACAATTAATTATGCTCAATTTAGAGCGAATGCTATTCAAGGAAGTTTTACGGCAGATGTTACTAAAGTTAATTTTCCTTCAACCGTCATTAATATTGGTAGCATAAGTATAGCTTCAAACAATACCATTACTTTACCCGCCAATAGAATTTTTAGAATTGATTTAAATCTAGGTTGGAAAGATGGTGGATGGTGTAGATTTGGAATTTATAATTCTACAAGTGGAACCATTTTATCACCAACTGCGCATATGGAAGGTGGTGCGGCCTCAGGTTCTGGAAGTGTTACCTATTTTATTGATACTACAGGTGGCAGTATTAATATTGATGTTAGATTGAAAGCAGGAAGTTGTTCTTTAAATGATGCCAATAATGGTGGTACATTTGCTTCAATTACAATCCAATCAATTTATTAGTGCAGGTTACAATCAACAATATTGCTTATTCACTCTCTGATCTTGAAAAAGATATTTGGAATAGGTTAGTAAATGGTGCTGTTAAAAGTAGAGATCCATTTCATACACCTAGTGTTGCTTCCCATTGCGGTAACGATATAAGTTTGCGAACTGTGGTACTTCGTAAAGCAGTTCCTGAAAGCAAAGAATTACGTTTTCATACCGATACCCG
>JACCDN010489183.1_pt1 | contig 16216 bp, 9 predicted proteins | sample 7441691 | NCBI WGS metagenome assembly JACCDN01 (sample SAMN15323439, study PRJNA562643) | freshwater metagenome | isolation source: river surface water | place: USA:Blue River Watershed | collected 2017-08-16
AAGCCACATAGATCATCATAGTGGCTGTAAAGAATTGTTGCAGTAAAAGTTGTCTCCTCGGTACCCAGTCAGATAATATCTGCAAGTACCTTTTCAACCCCCGCCTTGTGCGGGGGTTTTTTTATGTCAGCCATATAAAACAAATAAAGCGCAAATAAAAGATGAAAAAAAAGCTCTTACTTGGAAGAGCTTTTTATGAAACATGGTGAAGCTATTTTTTCTTTTGCGGCGGTAAGTCGGTGCAACTACCGTGAGCTACTTCAGCAGCCATACCTACAGATTCCCCTAAGGTTGGGTGTGGATGAATGGTTTTACCGATGTCTACGGCATCTGCACCCATTTCAATCGCCAAACATACTTCGCCAATTAAATCACCCGCGTGTGTACCTACAATACCCCCACCAATAATGCGATGTGTTGTTTTATCAAATAGAAGTTTTGTGAAGCCCTCATCTCGACCATTAGCAATAGCTCTGCCACTTGCGGCCCAAGGGAACATACCTTTTTCATAGGCAATACCCTTAGCTTTACATTGTTCTTCGGTGAGACCTGCCCAAGCCACTTCAGGATCGGTATAAGCAACAGAAGGAATTTGTTTGGCATCAAAGTATGCTTTATGGCCAGCAGCAACCTCAGCAGCAACGTGTGCCTCATGAACAGCTTTATGCGCCAACATAGGCTGGCCAACAATATCGCCAATCGCGTAAATATTAGCAACGTTAGTTCTTAGCTGAGTATCAACTGGAATAAAGCCTCGTTCATCAACAATAACACCAGCTTTATCAGCATCAATCTTCTTGCCATTAGGTGTTCGACCAACAGCAACAAGAACCAAGTCATAAACCTGCGGTGATGATGGCGCTTTATCACCCTCAAAGGTCACATGAATTCCATCAGCTTTTGCTTCAGCTTTGCTGGCTCTGGTCTTCAACATAATGTTGTCGAATCGAGGAGCATTGATTTTTTCCCAGACTTTTTCTAAGTCACGATCAGCACCAGCCATCAAGCCATCCATCATCTCAGCAATATCGATCTTACTGCCTAGGGTACTGTAGACAGTAGCCATTTCAAGACCAATAATGCCGCCACCAATGACTAACATTCTCTTAGGAACTGAAGTCAATTGCAGCGCACCTGTGCTGTCAACAATGCGCGGATCTTTGGGCAAGAAAGGTAACATCACTGACTGACTGCCAGCAGCAATAATCGCTTTTTGAAAACGAATCACTTCTTTAGCACCAGTGATAGCTTTTGAACTACCTTCAGTAACATCTACTTCCACATGATTAGGATCTAAAAATCGGCCAATACCTCGAACTGTTTTAACTTTTCTGGCTTTGGCCATACCAGCCAAACCACCAGTTAATTTTCCGATAACACTCTCTTTGTGAGCTCTTAGCTTGTCAATTTCAACTTTAGGCTCACCATAACTAATACCATGAGCAGCCATGGCTTTAACTTCATCCATGATTGCAGCAGTATGAAGAAGTGCTTTAGATGGAATGCAGCCGACGTTTAAGCAAACACCACCCAAGGTTGCGTAGCGTTCAACAATGATCGTATTTAGCCCTAAATCAGCGCTTCTGAAAGCTGCGCTATAACCGCCAGGACCAGCACCTAGAACTAGCATGTCACACTCATGATCAACCTTGCCAGCATAAGAACCGGCGGCAACTGGTGCAGCGACCTTGGCTGGCTGTGGAGCTTCGGCAACAGCTGATTTAGATGGTGCCGTTGCTGCAACTTCAGCACCAGCCTCAATAGTGGCAATCACCATACCTTGATTTACTTTGTCACCGATCTTCACAGCAACACTCAGAATCGTGCCAGCTTGCTCACTAGGAACTTCCATCGTGGCCTTATCCGATTCTAGAACTAGTAATGCTTGCTCTTTCTCGACCTTATCCCCAACCTTCATGAGAACTTCAATTACTGGAATATCGTGAAAGTCGCCAATATCTGGAACTTTAATTTCTATCTTTGCCATGTCTATTTCCTTTTACAAGACGACACGACGGAAGTCGGCCAAAAGTTCAGATAAATAAACGTTGAACTTAGTTGCCAAAGCACCGTCAATTACACGATGGTCAGCAGTTAAAGATAATGGGCAAATTAATTTAGGGACAAACTCTTTACCATTCCAAACCGGCTTCATAGAAGCTTTGTTAACACCCAAAATAGCAACTTCGGGCGCATTAATGATTGGAGCAAAGTAAGTGCCGCCAATACCACCTAATGATGAAATAGTGAATGAAGCGCCCTGCATTTGGTCTGGCTTCAACTTACCTTCTCGAGCTAACTTTGCTAACTCACCTGTCTCTTTGGCAATTTCAAAAATACCTTTTTTGTCAGCATTCTTCACCACAGGCACAACAAGTCCGTTAGGTGTGTCAGCTGCAAAGGCAATGTGGAAATATTTCTTAAGAACCAAATCATCCCCATCAAGAGAACTATTAAATTCTGGATATTTCTTTAATGCATTAACGGCTGCTTTAATTAAGAAAGCTAGCATGGTCACTTTGATGCCCTGCTTTTCATTATCTTTATTCGTCATAACACGGAATGCTTCTAACTCTGTGATGTCAGCATCTTCGTGATAAGTCACCGCTGGAATCATGACCCAGTTACGTGACAAATTAGCGGCAGATAATTTTTGAATTCTTGATAAAGGTTTTGTTTCAATTTCACCAAACTTGGTGAAATCGATTTTCGGCCAAGGCAATAAGTTCAAACCACCACTAGCAGGAACTGGGCCGCCTGCAGGTGAAGCAGCTTGACCAGTCATAATATTTTTTACATAAGCCTGAACGTCTTCTTGAGTTACACGTGACTTCGGTCCAGTACCAATGACCTTTGACACATCAACACCCAACTCTCTCGCGTATTTACGAACAGATGGGCTCGCATGACTCACACCACCAACTGGACTTGCTTCGGTTCTAGCAGGTGCAGGTGCGGAAGTAGTTGATGGAGCAGGACTTGAAGATTTCGGAACTGCGGCAGCAACAGGGGTGGGAGCTGAAGCTGGAGAAACAGGTGCAGGTGATGAAGCTGCTCCGCTAGTTTCTAGAACAACAACGACATCACCCTCAGAAATACTGTCACCAATTTTTACTCGAAGCTCCTTCACAATGCCAGCCTCAGAAGACGGCACATCCATCGTCGCTTTATCAGATTCAAGAGTAACTAATGACTGCTCTTTTTCAACGCGATCACCAACTTTGACGTGAACCTCAATAACAGGTACACCTTTATAGTCACCAATATCAGGAACTTTAACTTCAACAGAGCCACCAACAGAGGCAACAGCTGCTGCTGGTGCTGGTGCTGATGAAGTAGCTGGAGCACTCACAGCGGGAGCTTGAGAGGCAGCAACGTCACCAGATTCCAATAGAACTACGATCGTTCCCTCAGAAATATTGTCGCCAAGCTTGACCTTAACTTCCTTCACAACACCTGACTCTGATGATGGAACATCCATCGTTGCTTTATCAGACTCTAAAGTTACTAAAGACTGCTCTTTTTCAACTCGGTCACCTGGTTTGACATGGATCTCAATAACAGGAACATCCTTATAGTCGCCAATGTCAGGAACTTTGATTTCGATTACTTGTGTCATCTTGTCATCCTCACACTGTCATTGGGTTAGGTTTTTTAGGATCTAGACCATACTTCTTCAAAGCATCCGCAACCTTGGCGTGTTCAATTTGGCCATCATCAGCAAGAGCTTTTAAAGCTGCAACAGTCACCCAGCGACGGTCTACCTCAAAGAAGTGTCTTAATTTTTCACGGGTATCAGAACGACCGTAACCATCGGTTCCAAGAACGCTGTAACGCTTGCCAGTATTTTGAATAGCCGGACGAATCTGTTCAGCAAACATACGAACATAGTCAGTGGCTGCAATAACAGGACCGGTTGTATCTTTCAAAAGTTTTTCAACATGAGAAAGAACTGGTTTGCTAGTTGGATTCAACATATTTGTACGCGCTGTTGAATTCCAATCGCGACCTAACTCTGTAAAACTTGGGCAACCCCAAATATCTGAAGCAACACCCCAATCATCACGCAACATGTTGGCTGCTTCGATCACTTCACGGAAAATCGTACCACTTCCAAGTAATTGAACGCGCTGCTTAGCTTTCGCATCACCAACACTGGTCAACTTATACATACCTTTTAGGATGTCTTGCTCAGAACCTTTCGGCATTGCTGGATGAGCATAATTCTCATTCATCAAAGTAATGTAATAGTAAACATCATCTTGGTTAGTCATCATGCGACGCATACCGTCTTGAATAATGACCGCTAATTCAAAAGCAAAAGTTGGGTCATAACTAATACAGTTAGGTATTGCACCACTCCATAAATGACTGTGACCATCTTCGTGTTGAAGACCTTCACCGTTAAGGGTTGTACGACCAGCTGTACCGCCTAACAAGAAACCACGGCTTCTCATATCTCCAGCAGCCCATGCTAAGTCACCAATTCTTTGGAATCCAAACATGGAGTAGAAGATATAGAAAGGTAACATCGGCACGCCATGTGTTGAATAGGATGTTGCTGCAGCAATCCAGTCACACATAGCACCTGCTTCGTTAATACCCTCTTGCAAAATTTGACCATGCTTATCTTCTTTGTAGAACATCAACTGATCATGATCTTGCGGGGTATATAACTGACCTAACTGGTTCCAAATACCCAACTGACGGAACATGCCTTCCATACCAAAAGTACGAGACTCATCAGGAACGATTGGAACAACACGCTTACCAATTAACTTATCTTTAATAATGATGTTCAACATGCGCACAAAAGCCATTGTTGTTGAAATCTCACGACCTTCAACCGTAGCTTCAAGCAAAGGCGAAAAAGTATCTAACTTTGGAACATCAAGACTTTCAGCTTTAGTTCGGCGTTGAGGCAAATAGCCGCCCAACTCCATACGTCTTTCGCGCATGTAATTAAGTTCAACGCTACCCTCTTCAAACTTAACAAGTGGTAACTCTTCAATCTTGTCATCTGCTACAGGAATCTTAAAGCGATCACGGAAGGCTTTAACGTCCTCAATATTCATTTTCTTAGCCTGGTGGGCAATATTCATTGCTTGACCAGAGCTACCCATGCCATCACCCTTGATGGTCTTAGCCAAAATAACGGTAGGCTGATTCTTGTGATTGTTCGCAGCGTGGAATGCAGCGTAAACCTTGTACGGATCGTGACCGCCGCGATTTAAATTCCAAACCTCTTCATCACTCCAATCAGCAACAAGAGCTTGCAACTCAGGAGTATTAAATACAACCTTGCGAACATAAGCGCCATTCTTGGATTTCATTGTTTGATACTCACCATCAACAATTTCACCCAGACGCTTCATCAAAATGCCTTTTTTATCACGCGCAAATAAAGCATCCCAATGCGTTCCCCAAACCAACTTGATCACATTCCAACCTGAACCACGGAACTCACCTTCAAGTTCTTGAATAATCTTTCCGTTACCACGAACAGGTCCATCCAAACGTTGCAAGTTACAGTTAATAACGAAACATAAGTTATCTAACTTCTCACGACCGGCCATACCAATGGCACCCAATGACTCAGGCTCATCAGTTTCACCATCACCTAAGAATGCCCATACTTTCCGGCCCTCAGTTTGAGCAAAACCGCGATCTTGCAAATACTTCATAAAGCGAGCTTGATAAATAGCCATAATTGGGCCTAAGCCCATTGATACAGTTGGGAATTGCCAAAAGTCAGGCATTAACCATGGATGAGGATAACTAGAGATACCTTGACCATCCACTTCTTGACGGAAATTGTTTAAATGCTCTTCGCTTAATCTTCCCAACATATAAGCACGCGCATAAACACCTGTTGCAACGTGCCCTTGAACAAACACCAAGTCTCCGCCGTGTTTATCAGAAGGTGCATGCCAGAAGTGATTGAAACCTACGTCATATAAAGTAGCCGCTGATTGAAATGAGGAGATGTGACCACCAACGTTGGTGTCTTTATTCGCTCTAAGAACCATTGCCATGGCATTCCAACGAGTGTACGCACGAATGCGTTCTTCAACTTCGTGATTGCCAGGTAGTTTAGCTTGCTGCTCTACAGGGATGGTGTTGATGTAAGGGGTTTCAGCGTGGAATGGTTGAACCACACCATTAACGCGAGCATGAGAAATTTGCTCATCAATTAAATATGCAGCACGATCAACCCCTTCTTTGGCGATCACGCCATTAAGTGCATCAATCCACTCTTTTGTTTCAATTGGATCTATATCTTGCGTTTGAATTGAGCCTGGTACTTGTTCTTGTCCTGCAGCCATTCTTGTCTCCTCATTGTCCAGCATTAACCGGTGGGCTATAAAACCCCTTATTTATTTTGTAAATTCTAAAAAACAGTACTAAAGGCAGCAAGTTATTTACCACATAACGGATATCTTTCTCATAATATGGAATTTTATTGCTAAGCAGCAGATGAAGCTAAATAAATACAACTCGTACTCTCGGCTCGAATTAAACTCGTGTCTTCTATGGTTTTCCCTAGTCAATGAGAAATAACAGTTGATATCAAGAATTGCCTCAAAATTTGAAGAGTTTCTAGACAAACTACTTCCTAAAGCTCTCAATCAGAGAACTAGGTCGTATACCTTCTTGTTTATTCCAATTTTGGCGATTGTGATTTTCACGAGCGTGATGGCATTGATCCTGTGGACATTGAATTATCAGGATAAAAACCAGCAGCAATACACGCTATTTAGAGAAACAGCCTACGCAAAACAACGCATCATGATGCGCTTCAACTCTAACGAAGAGTTGCTTCTGGATCTCAGCAGAGAAATCAGCACATCAATGATTCAACTGCAAAATCCCGAAACATTTTTACGAAGAGCGACAACGCTCATTCAAGATAGTCCTGAAATACTTCATTTGAGGTGGATTGATCAAGATCGAAACAGATTGTGGAATATTCCAGTCGCATTAAATCACCCCGAATGGTTCGAGCGGTCAAAATTAAAACCAACTCTTGAGAAAGAACTAGCCGGACTAGTTGCGATATCTTCAGAAACAAATAAGGCTGAATATGGTCGAATTCTCACATTCAACTTTGATGACAAAGATAGCGCAAGTCTAGATAGAGAGAATATTTTTTGGCATGTAACCCCAGTTATACAAAGGGGGAAAGTCATCGGTACGATAGCGGTGATTTATTCAACAAGAAGAGTACTCAAGCACATGATTCCAACAGAATTAAGTGGCTTGTATAGATTCTCACTAGTTGATAGCAATGGCAAGGAGATTGCAACATCAAACACCAAAAAAACAAGTGGGCGATCGATAGAACACAGCGTCACGTTAGATAAATTAGGAACACCACTCAATCTTCATGTCAGCGCCTATCCTCCACCAACCAACCTCACCTATCGAACCCTACTTTGGTTAGTGATTGGTCTCAGTGGCTTTGTCTTGTGGAGCTTATGGTCGGTATGGAAACAAACAACACAAAGATATACAGTACAAAAAGATTTACAGATTGAAACTAACTTTCGACGCGCCATGGAGGAGTCCATCACCATTGGTATGCGCGCACATGACATGCAAGGCACTATTACTTATGTAAATCCGGCTTTTTGCGATATGGTGGGTTGGAGTAAAGAAGATTTAATTGGTATGGCACCACCCTTTCCGTTTTGGCCAAACGAAATGATTCCAGACCTCAATAAAAAAATGGCCTTAGCATTAACAGGTAATAGTCCAAAATCTGGTTTTGAAGCAATCCTCAGAAAAAAAGATGGCATTGATATCAATATCCGAACCTTCGTTTCTAAGTTAATAGATGAAAAAGGTACACAAGTAGGATGGGTCAGCTCAATTGTTGATATTTCGGAACCAGTAAAGGCAAGACAAGAACTTGCCTTGGCCCAAGAACGATTTACAACGGTTTTGGAAAGCTTAGATGCGGCAGTTTCAGTGATATCGCTTCAAAGCGGTCAGCTATTATTCGCCAATAAATTTTATCGAGACCATTTTGGAATAACAACGCAAGCTCACTTGGATTTAGCAGGTCATGAAATTGAACCTAGCGACATTGATGAGTTAGATATTGATAGTGTCGATGGTTTTGTAGGCTTACCTGCTTCCGAATTAACACCAACACATTCAGATTTTAGAGAAATACAAATTAAAAGTTCTAAGTCTTGGTATGAAGTTAGAAGGCGCTATATTTCTTGGGTTGACGGCCACCTTGCACAATTAATTGTGGCAACTGACATAACAGCAAGAAAAAATGCGGATGAACTGGCGCGACAACAAGAAGAAAAAATGCAATTCTCTAGCCGTTTAACAACCATGGGGGAAATGGCATCGTCATTGGCTCATGAACTTAATCAACCGCTAGCTGCCATCAGTAATTACTGCACAGGCATTGCTAATAGACTCAAATCGACCCAAGCCTTTGATATAGAGAAGGACATCCTTCCCGCGATTGAAAAGGCAACAACACAAGCCCATAGGGCCGGGACGATTATTCAACGTATTAGAGGCTTTGTTAAGAGAAGCCAGCCCCAAAGTAAGACCAGTGATATTCACAGCATTATTGAAGACTCTGTTGGCTTAGCTGAAATCGAAGCTCAACGTCACGGTGTTCAACTCAGCAGCTCAATTGCAGATCATTTACCAATGGTGTCCTTAGACCCAATTTTGATACAGCAAGTACTTGTGAACCTGCTTAAAAATGCCATTGATGCAATTAAAACAAGTCCTAACAACAATCCAAATGCCAAGATCATCGCCATAAAAGTGGATATTGATCAAACAGTTAGCCCCGAAATGCTGCGCATTAGAGTGATTGATCATGGCCCAGGCATTCCTGAAGATGCCCTTGAAAGACTCTATGAGCCATTTTTTAGTACCAAACAGGACGGCATGGGGATTGGCTTAAATATTTGCCGATCAATTATTGAGTCTCACAGAGGCAGGCTTTGGGTCACTAATCACAGCAATGAAAAAGATCAGAGTAGCACCGGCTGCACCTTTACAATACTACTTCCACTGGATTAATAAAGAATATGAACACTAAAACTGAAATCGTTTATGTCGTAGATGACGATGAGGCTGTTAGAGACTCATTAACTTGGCTTTTAGAGAGCAATGGCTACTCTGTTAAATGTCAACCAAGTGCAGAAAGATTTTTACAGTCACTTCAAGGTGACGACAAAGAAACTGTTTCATGCCTAATATTAGATGTGCGCATGCCAGGTATGTCAGGTTTAGAACTTCAAGAACGTCTTTTGACTGAAGGTATCCCAATGCCTATCGCCTTCATCACTGGTCACGGTGATGTTTCAATGGCGGTCTCCACAATGAAAAAAGGTGCTGTGGATTTCATTGAAAAGCCATTTAAAGAATCTGAGTTAAAAACACTTGTCGAGAAGATGCTATCTCGCGCAAGAGTTGAGTACGCCAAAGCAGACTCACAGAAGAATACTCAAAATCTTTTAAGCAAACTCACAGGCCGTGAGAAGCAAGTTTTAGAGCGTATTGTGGCTGGAAGATTAAATAAGCAAATTGCGGACGACTTAAATATTTCCATTAAGACAGTTGAGGCTCATCGCGCCAACATCATGGAAAAACTCAACGTCAACACCGTTGCAGATTTATTACGCTTAGCCTTATCTGAAACCAATTCTTAATTCATATGTCTGCTCAAATCATCGATGGCAACGCTTTAGCCAAAAAAATCAGAATCGAAATTGCAACAAGAACAGCCTCCCTAGTTGCCAAAGGTATTCAACCAGGTTTAGCTGTTTTACTAGTTGGTGAAGATCCAGCAAGTCAGGTTTATGTTCGCAACAAAGTAAAAGCTTGTGAAGATGTTGGCATGCATTCAATTTTGGAAAGACATCCAGCTGATTTAAGTGAAGAGAAGCTACTCAGAAGAATTGACGAGCTCAACCAAGATAAAAGTATTCATGGCATCTTGGTACAACTTCCACTACCTAAGCACATAGACAGTCATCGAGTGATTGAATCTATCGCACCTGAAAAGGATGTAGATGGTTTTCACGTAGCTAATGCTGGTGCATTGATGATTGGCGCACCTCTATTTAGACCTTGCACACCTTATGGCTGCATGAAAATGCTTGAAAGCATTGACTACCCTATTCGTGGTGCTAGAGCTGTTGTCATTGGCGCATCTAATATCGTTGGTAAACCAATGGCCATGCTGCTTTTACAGGCAGGTGCAACAGTCACTATTTGCAACAGCAAAACAAGAGACCTATCAGCACATACTAAAGAAGCAGATATCTTAGTTGTGGCCACTGGAAAACCAAAAATGATTACAGCAGAGATGGTTAAGCCTGGCGCAGTTGTGATTGACGTTGGCATCAACCGTTTACCGGATGGTAAATTGTGTGGTGACGTTGATTTTGAATCAGTCCAAGCAGTTGCTAGCGCGATTACGCCAGTCCCCGGTGGTGTTGGCCCCATGACGATTACGATGCTGCTACTGAACACCTTAGAGGCAGCCGAAAGAACTTAAGATTTTTAGCTGTTAGAGAAACTATCAGGCGCTCTTAATAAGCGCCTGATTTTTTTTGGCTTTCGATAGATAATATCCCTATGAAAAACCCACTACTCTCATTTGGTCATGGCTTACCAGACTACTCAGCCATAAAAGCTGAACACATCAAGCCAGCAATACAAGAACTTTTGACAATCGCCCAAAAGGCTGTTGATCATGCACTTCTTTCTAATACAAGTACCACCTGGAAAGAATTGGTAGAACCGCTAGAAAATGCAACGGAATCTCTTGGAAGATCATGGGGCATCATTGGCCACTTAAATAGTGTTGCTGACACACCTGAACTTCGTGAAGCCTATGGTGAAATGCTCCCTGAAGTGACTGCTTTCTGGAGTAGCTTAGGTCAAAATCTTGCTCTATACAAAAAATACAAAGCATTAAGTGACTCCCCTGAATTTAAGTACTTAAATTTTGCTGAGCAAAAGGTGATCCAAAATTCTCTACGAGATTTTCGCCTTGGCGGCGCTGAATTAACTGATGAGCAAAAACCCCGCTTTGCCAATATTCAAGACGAGCAAGCGAGGTTAGCTAAGGAATTTTCTGATCATGTTTTGGATGCAACAGATCATTTTGTTCATTTAATTAAAGATCCTGCAGAACTCAAAGGTCTTCCTGAAGATGCCGTTGCAGCGGCTAAGGAAACTGCCACTTCAAAAGAATTAGATGGCTGGGCATTTACCCTGCATTTTCCGTCTTACTTTCCTGTCATGCAATTTTCAGAGAATAGAGAACTCAGAAAGACCCTATATCAGGCATACATCACAAGAGCATCTGAATTAGGGACAAAGTTTGGTGATGGAAAACCTGAATGGGACAATACCAAGAACATGCTTGATCAACTCAGGCTAAAAGATGAAGAAGCAAAAATGTTGGGATTTGCAAATTATGCAGCTCTCAGCCTTGCTCCAAAAATGGCAAGAACTGTCTCCGAAGTAGATCAATTTCTCGAAGACTTTGCAAAAAGAGCTCGCTCTCACGGCCTAAAAGACTGGAATGATTTACAAGCATTTGCAAAAGAAAATTTAAATATTGAAAAGCTTGAACCATGGGATATGGCTTATGCATCTGAGCAATTAAAGCAAGAGCGCTACTCATTCTCCGAAAATGAACTCAAGCAATACTTTCCACTTCCCCAAGTGTTGAATGGTTTATTTGGAATTATTCAAACATTATTTGGTGTCAAGATCGAAGAAGACTCATTGCCTAAATGGCACAAGGATGTTCAATCATTCAAGGTCACTAATTCAAAAGGTCAGCTCATTGCCAACTTCTATTTAGATCCTTATGCAAGACCAGGCAAACGCGGTGGCGCATGGATGGATGATGCTAGAGGTCGTCGAGTTTTGGCTACTGGAGAAGTTCAGACACCTGTTGCTTATTTAGTGTGTAACTTCCCACCTCCAGTTACTGTTGATGGCGTTACTAAGCAACCTACTATCACCCATGATGATGTCATCACCATGTTCCATGAATGTGGGCACGGCCTTCATCACATGCTGACCCAAGTCGGGACTTTAGGTGTTTCAGGCATTAATGGCGTTGAATGGGATGCTGTTGAACTACCGAGTCAATTTATGGAAAACTTCTGCTGGGAGTGGGAAGTGCTCCAAAAAATGACAGCGCATGTTGAAACAGGCGCCACTTTACCTAAAGATCTTTTTGAGAAAATGATTGCCGCCAAGAACTTTCAGAATGGTCTTGGAACTTTGAGACAGCTGGTGTTTTCTCTAACAGACTGGAGACTTCACTCCACATTTAATCCGCATGAATCTGAAGCTAGCGATATTTTATCTTTATCTAGACAAATTAATAATGCGATTCATGTCACTGCACAATCAGATATCTCTAGATGGCCCAATACCTTTAGTCATATTTTTGCAGGTGGCTACTCTGCCGGTTATTACAGCTATAAATGGGCTGAAGTATTGTCGGCTGATGCCTATGCGGCATTTGAGGAGGCAGCCAAACTCAGCGGCAGCATCCTTGATGCTAAAACGGGAGAACGTTATCGCCAAGAAATTCTTGAGGTGGGCGGTAGTCGTCCCGCAGCAGAGTCATTTAAGGCATTCCGAGGAAGAGAACCTCAGATTGACGCCTTACTTAGACACGGTGGTTTAGCCTAAAGTGGTGATGACGGGAGCGTGGTCAGATGGCTGCTCCCATCCGCGAGGCACTTTATCAATAAAGCTCGCGGTACATTCATTTTTAAGCTCATCACTTAATAGGATGTGATCAATTCTGACTCCTGCATTCCGTCTAAAACCCATCATGCGGTAATCCCACCAGCTAAAACTTTTAGGTAGCTGCTCAAATAAACGATAACTATCGTAAAAACCTAATTCGATAAATCCAGAAAAAGCATCTCGCTCCTCAGGAGATACAAGATTTTGACCCTCCCAAGCCTTTGGATCATGAACATCATCCTCTGCTGGAGCAATGTTGTAGTCCCCTAAAAGAGCAACTCTAGGATGCTCTTCAATCGTTTCTGTTAACCAATCATGCAGACCTGCCAACCAATCCATTTTGTAGGCAAATTTTTCAGTTCCGGGAGCTTGACCATTAGGAAAATAGGCGGAAATAAGTCTGATGGGTGCTCTACCTTTAAAAGCAACTGTGGCTGAAACTAAACGTTGCTGTTCATCAGCAAATTTAGGGTTATTTTTAATTGGTGATAAAAACGCTGTTTCTGCATCTTGAGCTGTTGCGGCTAAAGATGACTTGCGTAAGAGCAAAGCTACTCCGTTATAAGTCTTCTGGCCAGCAACAAGCGCAAAGTATCCAGCAGCGTCTAGCTCCGCAAAAGGAAATTTATCTTCAGTTAATTTAAGCTCTTGTAAACAAAGCGCATCAATTGGTGCGTCTTTTTTCTCTTGCGATGCTAACCATTGCAAGAGGTGTGGTAAGCGAACTTTAATTGAATTGACATTCCAGGTAGCAATACGAATAGAAGACATAGGAACAGAATGAGTCATGTAAAGACTATATTATGAACGTCAAATGATCATTCGGCAGTCAAAGTTGACAACCAACCCAGCTCCTATGAATCGATGCCCAATTCCTGTAGTTTGCGAGTGATTGTGTTTCTACCAATCCCAAGACGCTCAGCGGCTTCAACACGACGACCACGCGTGACTTCAAGTGCCGCTGTCAAAAGCGCTTTTTCAAACTTGGATTCAAGAATGTCAAAAACCTCTCTAGTGCCGTCTTGAAGTAAATGTTTAGCAGCTAAAGCTAGACCAGCCTCCCAATCACTGGCATGTCCAGATTTAAATGTTGAGCTGACCTGACTGATTGAGGAGCCTTCAGGTAGATCTGCCCCCATCACAACAGCATCAGGAGGTAAATCTTGAGCACCAATCACCTGTGCAGGAGCCATCACCGTTAACCAGTGACAAAGATTTTCTAGCTGTCTAACGTTACCAGGAAATGGCAATTGACCAATAGCAAGCAATGCATCATCGGAGAGACGTTTAGGCTCCATACCTAATGCCTTTGCAGAAGTTTGCATAAAATGTCTAGCTAGCAAAGGAATATCCTCACGACGTTCACGGAGTGATGGCAAACGAAGACGAATCACATTGAGTCGATGGAATAAATCTTCACGAAATAAACCTTCTGCAACTCTGGTTTCTAAGTTCTGATGAGTAGCAGCAATCACTCGAACATTAGATTTCAAAGAATCATGTCCACCTACGCGGTAAAAATGACCGTCTGACAATACACGTAATAAACGGGTTTGTAGATCGAATGGCATATCGCCAATTTCATCCAAGAATAAAGTGCCACCTTCAGCTTGCTCAAAGCGACCTCTTCGCATCGTTTGAGCACCAGTAAAGGCGCCGCGCTCATGTCCAAATAACTCAGACTCCAATAAATCCTTTGGAATAGCCGCAGTATTGAGGGCAATAAATGGGCCTGATGCTCTTGGACTATGTTTGTGCAGAGCCTTAGCCACTAATTCTTTACCTGATCCCGATTCACCAGTAATCAAGACCGTCACATTTGACTGTGACAAACGACCAATTGCCCTGAAAACATCTTGCATAGCAGGCGCCTGACCAAGAATCTCAGTCGATTCTTGCATACGATCGGCAACATCACGCGTTTGAGTTTGAAGTCGTAGACTTTCATCGATAGCGCGTCGAATTAACTCAACGGCTTTAGATAAATCAAATGGTTTTGTGATGTATTCAAAAGCTCCGCTTTGAAAAGAGGAAACAGCTGAATCCAAATCTGAATAGGCTGTCATAATAATGACAGGCACATTAGGATGTTCAGCTTTCACTTGTTGTAATAAATCGATTCCGTTACCTCTAGGCATACGAATATCAGAAATCAGAACCTGAGGCTCCTCTTTATTATCAAATGCATCAAGGACGTCTTGTGGATTGCTAAAGCTACGATAAGGAATTTTTTCGCGCTGTAAAGCTTTCTCCAATACCCAGCGTATTGATTGATCATCATCCACAATCCAAACTGGCTTCATATCTAATCCCAACATTGATTAAGCCTCACCGCTTTTCACACGGAAAGGCAATTGCATTTGAAAATCGGTACACCCAGGCTTACTAACACATCCTATATATCCATAGTGCTGCTGCACATAGGTTTGAGCTAATGTAAGACCTAAGCCACTACCGCCTTCTTTACCTGAAACAAGAGGGAAAAAGATTTTGTCTCTAATTTCCTCAGGAATTCCAGGGCCGTTATCTATCACATGCAAATCCAGTGCCAGTTTGTACCTTTGCTTGCTAATAGTTACATTTCTAGCAACTCTAGTGTTTAGTTCAATGACGGCAGTTCCCTGAGAAATCTGATCTCGCAGGGCTTGAGCAGCGTTATGAACAACATTTAAGACAGCTTGAATTAATGCTTCTTTGTCACCTAAAAGGTCCGGAATACTGATGTCATAGTTACGCTTAATACTCAAGCCTTGAGGAAACTCTGCTAATACTAGGCTGCGAACACGCTCTAAGACCTCATGAATATTGACGTCTTCGTCAATATGCTTCTTACGATGAGGCGCTAATAAACGATCTACGAGGGTTTGTAATCGATCAGACTCTTTAATAATGACTTGCGTGTATTCATGCAGCGCTCGATCAGGTAATTCATATTCCAATAACTGAGCTGCTCCTCGTATACCACCGAGGGGATTTTTAATTTCATGCGCCAGATTACGCATCAAACTCTTATTTGCTTCAACTTGTTGAACTAACCTAGCGTCTCGTTCACTACGAATCTGTTGATCAAGAGGCAACCACTCGATGAGTACTAAATCAGGGTTATCCAAAGCCCCCACAACAACGTGAGCGGTTATAGGTTGATGATCTGCTCTTGATGGACCTGGCCCCAGTTGTAAATCTTGTCTTTGGGCCTCAATCTGATCACCCTTAACCGAATCCAACATCTTAATTAAGTCTGGGTGATGGCCAAATAAATCATGAATGCTTAATCCTTCCAAAATCTTTTTGGAAAGATCGAGGCTCACCTCTGCCATGGGGTTTGCGTAAACCACCATTTGATGAACATACTCCACTACCAAAACAGCATTGGGTAACTGATCCCAAGCTGCGTAGGGAGAAAAAAGGGCAGCTTTAGCTGCCCCTTTACTTGGTTTGCGCAACATAC
>JACCDN010827284.1_pt1 | contig 16207 bp, 15 predicted proteins | sample 7441691 | NCBI WGS metagenome assembly JACCDN01 (sample SAMN15323439, study PRJNA562643) | freshwater metagenome | isolation source: river surface water | place: USA:Blue River Watershed | collected 2017-08-16
ATGGCCTTGCCCTGCGGGAAGCTTGCCTCAGCGGAATGTTGGTTGTGGCTCATAATTCAGAGGGGGCAACAGAAGCGGGCCGTAGTTTCCAAACCGGGTATGAGTTCTTTGATTCGGTTCAAGAGGCTGCTCTCAAAGTTCTCCATGGCGTGAAAGGCTTTTCTGAGAACACAAATCGAGCTGAATTGATCCAAGTTCAAAAGGACAAAGATGACGAGAGCCTAGAAAAGTTGATTAAAAGCTGGGTAGAGCTTAAATAGTAGACTTAATCCACTGCAGTAGGTATTGCTTCACTTCTGGTTGAGTTGCCCAAGCGAAGGTTCTTGAGACGCCAGAATCCAAATCAACTTCTGGCTTTTCTCCAACCAGTGAAATAAGTTTTTCAACATTTGCAGATGTGTATTTTGTATCGTTGGGGTTACTCTCTTCGACTTTCAAATTCAATTGTAAGTCTGATTTAGCAGAGATTATCTCAATTAAGTCATTGAGCGAATATGGTTTTCCTCCGCCAATATTTACCACATCGGAATTCCCTATCGGCGTCTCGTTCAATTGTTTATCTAAACTTTCAATCATTGAAGTGATGTCGTCAACAAACGTGAAATCTCTCTTTATTTCGCCTTCGCCAAATTTTCTGAAGTTAGTTCCGTTTATTGCTGCTTCAATAAGTCGGAAATATGCCATATCTGGTCTTCCCCAAGGGCCGTAAACAGTGAAAAAACGTAGCCCTCTGGCTCTTGTGTTGCTTCTCTTGACAAATGCCGGGGTAAGAATTTCATTTGCTAATTTTGTTGCACCATAAATACTTATCGGTTGAATAGAATTGTCGTCTTCACTGAAAGTATCAGCTGTCGAATTGCCGTAAACACTTGAAGAAGAAGCATACAAGAAATTTGGTACTTCGTATTCAACCGCGGTCTGCAAGATATTTGCATGAGCCACCAAATTATTTTGAACATAAAGGTTTGAGCTTCCCAACGGTATGCGCACCCCCGGTTGAGCAGCCAAATGAAATATCGAGTCCGGCTTTAAGTCTTGCACGACTTGGGACGTCCGATACAAATCACACAAGTCGAATTCATGGACTTTAATTCCGTGGGGATCTAGTAAATTCTTTTTTCTGAGTAATTTAAGTTCTGGGGAGTAATAATCGTTGAAACTGTCGATTCCGACTACATCGTGCCCGGAGACCGCCAACCGTGCCGCCAAATTAGATCCGATGAATCCTGCTGCGCCAGTTACTAAATATCGCACCGGAGTCACCTTCCATCAGGATCGAACTAACTTTGACTGTAATTAAACTCTACACTAGCCACGTGTCCAGGCCCTCAAAGCTCCTCATTGTAAATTACGTGATGGATTCCGAGCATCCCCTTCTGTCTCATCAGCAAGAGGCAGTGCATGCTTTATCTAACAAATTTGACCACGTGACGGTAATTACAGGCCAGGCAGGAATCAACAAAGCCTCCCCTAATGTCAAAATTATTGAAACACATTGGAATGCTGGGCAAGGTTTCAGAAATACGGTGAGGCTTCTAGTTAGATCTTTGCCTTTGATTATTCGTGGTGATTTTAATTCAGTTTTTTTCCACATGACCGACTTGCAATGTGCCGTACTTTCGCCGTTTATTCGATTACGAGGGAAAAGGCAGTTGCTTTGGTATGCCCACACCTCAAAATCAAATTACTTGGCGTGGTCCTCGTTTTGGGTCAATTCAATTATCACCTCTACTCCTGGCTCGTGCCCCATAAAAAGTGAAAAAGTCTTGCCTATAGGTCAGGCCATTGATGAGTCTTGGTTCGCAAAGATCCCGCTTGAAAAGTTGAGTTTAAACAAGTTGATTCACATTGGAAGATTAGATAAATCGAAACAGATTGAAACTTTGATTCAGGCTGCAATCGAATTGCGTCGGGAAAATGATCAGATAGAACTAAAACTCGTGGGTTCTCCTGCAAATGAAGAGTCCAAAATTTGGGCTGCCACTCTATCCGCGAAATATAGCAATCAGATTGAGCTCGGTTGGCTTGAATTTGAGGGCTCGATATCACGTGCACTTTTCCCTGAGAAAATGGCTAAATCGGGATGTTTTTTTCATGCGTATATTGGTTCCCTTGACAAAACACTCGTGGAGTCAACGATGCTTAGTGTTCCGGTAGTCACCATCAATCCTGAATACATTAACATTTTTGGGTCATGGTCTAACTCTGAGCCTGTTTCCCTAATCTCAGAATACAAAACCTTAAAATCACTTAATTTTGCTGATTTAGATGCGGAGTTGAACAGAAGGCGTTCACTTGCTGTGAGAAGCCACTCTCTAACCAATTGGGTCGATCAGCTTTTTCAATTGCTTAAATGATGTTTCACTGAAAACATATGAGAATATAGTGCTATGAAGATTCTTCTCACCGGTGCTGCTGGATTTCTCGGCTCTCATCTGACTTCAAAATTATTGCATGAAGGACACGAAGTAATTGGAATCGATGACCTTTCAACAGGTTCAATCAAGAACCTGACACAAGCTTTAACCCACCCATCATTTAAGTTTATAGAACATGATGTGCGCGTCCCGTATAAAGCTGAAATTGATGCGATTCTTAATTTCGCATGCCCCGCATCTCCCAAGAATTATCAGCTAGATCCTGTGAGAACAATTGAGACCAATTTCTTGGGGATAATTAACATGCTCCATCTCGCAAAGGAGCAAGGAGCAAGGATTGTTCAGGCTTCAACCAGCGAAGTTTACGGAGACCCAACTGTTTCACCACAACCTGAAACTTACTGGGGAAACGTAAATCCCATTGGAATTCGATCGTGCTATGACGAAGGCAAGCGCGCTGCAGAAACACTTTGTTTTGACTATAAGAGACAATATGGCACAGACTCGCGTGTACTTCGAATCTTCAATACTTATGGACCAAACATGTCCATCGGCGATGGACGAGTGGTTTCTAATTTCATCGTTCAAGCTCTCGCTGGAGACCCAATCACAATTTATGGTGACGGTTCTCAGACTAGATCATTTTGTTTCGTCTCGGATTTGGTTGATGGAATTTATAAATTACTTGTCTTAGATGATCAAGTGAATACTCCTGTAAACCTGGGTAATCCAACAGAATTCTCGATGCTAGATCTGGCCGAAAAAGTTATTGAGATTACTAATTCCACATCCAAAATTGTCTTTCAACCATTACCTATAGATGATCCTCGTCAGAGAAGGCCGGATATAAGCCTTGCCAAGAGCCTCTTGAACTGGCAACCATTGGTGAATCTTGAGAACGGTATCGAAAAAACAGCTGAGTACTTCTTTAAGGAAATGGCTTTGTGACAAAGGTTTACCACTTAATAACAACAATTTTGCGTGGTGGCGCCGAAAATCAGTTGCTTGTTGTCGTCAAAGAGCAAATAAGGCAGGGCCTTGAAGTGCATATTGTTTACTTGAAGGGCATAGCCGAACTTGAGCAGGAATTAATTTCCGCCGGAGCTTTAGTTCACCATGAATTGGTCGGTAAATGTCCCGTGTTTCAACCTTGGCACCTGATGAGACTAGTCGCAGGCGAAAAAATAATCCTCCATGCACATCTTCCAAGGGCTGAATTGGTTGGATTGGCGACCATGGGTAATTTCAAATTCATCACAACTCGTCACAATGCAGAATCTTTCTTTCCAAGCGCCCCAGAATTCCTTTCGAGATTACTCTCAAGATTGGTGGAACGCCGCGCGGCTAAAATTATCGCCATTTCTAACTCTGTAAAAGAATTTCTCTTAAACTCAGGTGAAGTCAAAAATGAAGAAAACATTGAGGTTGTTTACTACGGATATTTCCCAGAAATTGATAAGAAACGACTGAAATCGAATTTGCCATTAAACTTGTTGAGGCTGGGCACAATCTCTCGCCTTGCGCCACAAAAGGATCTTCCGACCATGATTCGAGCATTCTGTGGCTACAACATTCAGAATACAGATAGCTCTCTGTCAATTTTAGGTGCAGGCCCGTTAGAGTCGGAACTTAAAAATTTTGTTGAGGCTCTCAATCTCAAATCAAAAGTTGAATTCCTGGGACGAAGTTCGTTTACACGTGATTTCCTGCTTTCGTTAGATGTTTTTGTTCTGACTAGCTTGTATGAGGGCTTTGGAATGGTTCTTTTAGAGGCAATGGATGCCGGAATACCAATTGTGGCTTCTAGAAATTCAGCAATTCCTGAGGTCTTAGGAAAAGAATTTCCAGGACTTTGCACAACTGGTGATGCCGATGACTTTTTACTCAAAATTTATGCACTTAAGGAACCCAACTACAGAAATTTGGTTCTCGATATTCAAGAAGAGAGATTGAGAATGTTTAGTGCGAGCTCAATGAGTAAAAATTTGCTAAGGCTTTACGAAAGTTGATTCACACAATCTCGAATTAGCCGCTCGAACTGCCTATTAATGACCGATTGCGAGAGTGATTGCTGGTATTGCAGCCAAATTTCATCTTCAAATGTCTGCCTCACCTCTCGATTTCCAAGTTTAAGAATCGCTCTAGCTAGAGATTCAGGGTTCGAATTACTCAGATAGATTGCAGATTCCTCTTTGTATATTTCCTTAATTCCTCGACTTCCCGAGGTCACATAGGCTTTCTTAAAATATCCAGCCTCGAAAGCTTTGTGAGGGATGGTGTACTTGAGTCGCGGGTGTTCCGAAATCTGACCAACCGCGACATGCGCCATTGCATATATTTCTTGCATCTCGCCCGGTGAAACATTGGATACTCGAATTACGTTTTGAAGATCACTTGGTAAAACATCTCGTTCCCCAAGGACGAAGATAAAAATTGCCTGATTTAAAAGTATTCTTGCTGCGTCACATATATTGCTGAAGCCGGCTTCCTTATTCACTTTTCCTCGAAAAAGTACTACCGGACTCTTATCATTGACATACTCCCTTAAGTCCGAAACTAAGTCGCTCTTATTCGGGGGAAGTTTAAGTTCTTGTTTGAATTGTGATTCATCTAATCCGGTATAACTGACATGTATTTTTTTGAGCGGGAGCCCAAAAAACCTTTGGACCCGGTGCCGCTGCAAAATGCTTTCCACCAAAACGAGATTGGCTGAATGTAAGGAGATAAAATCAATGGCTACAATCATCGGCAGTTTATATAAATTCTGAATCTTAAACCCTCTGGCGAGTGTCCCGTCAGTCAAAGACCAACCGGCATCCAGAATAACTGGCTTCCTGGTTATCATCTTCAAGACCGGCGAGAGGAAATGGCACGGAGACATCACTACAAAAACATCCAAGTTGGCAAAACTGGTTCTGTTCTTGAAAATCCATTTGACGCTTTTTGGAAACTTTGCCGGTACGTGGACGTAAGTTTTCTCGATTCCTGAACTCTCAAAATTAAGCAAAGTACTTGAACGAGAATAGTTCGAACCAACAAAGCTAAAAAACCCAACAGTAATTTCTTGCTCGTGAGGACGATTCATATCCTTAGTTTAGTCGAATACTCAAACTATACTCAGAGCATGATGGCCCTAACTCCCAAACTAAGAATTCATGCATGGGGAGGATTGGGATCTCAGCTGTTTGCGGTTGCATTGCTGAAGGATATTCAAAAAGCTTCACCCAAGAGAAAAATGACGATTTTCCTCCACACAGGAGGTGTCACTCGAAGAATTCCCGAAGTAGTCGACCTTTTTCCCGAGATTTCATTTAGCTATACTGATGATTTTTCTTCAAGGCAAGGGGGTTCCACTCTACGAATTCGGAATTTGAGCGCAAGCCTCTCGCCTCTCCTTAAAACTTTTTTATCTTTATTAAACGTCACACTGTCCTGCGATGATGACGCTTCGTTTAAGAATATTTGCGGATGGACTAGGTCGATTCGAGGACACTACTCTTACAGAACTATCAACCATGAATTCTTGGAAATGTTAAATGAAAGACTTGAAAATGCATATCAGGGTGGTTTGATTAAAGAAGGTGTGTGCTCAATTCACTATCGACTTGGTGATCTTCTGCATTTAGAAAACAAGGGCCCTCTTGCCCCGAAGGTGCTCTTGGATGAACTTGAACGAATTTCTATAGTGTCTAATTTTTCTGAAGTTGAAGTATTTTCAGATTCGCCCTCTCGTGCCCTTGAGCTACTCAACCCATCAGGGCAAGAGAGAATGTCCGCACCGGATGTCGACACCATTTCCGTACTTGCACGTGCAATTCAAGCAGATTGTTTCCTTGGTACTTCCTCCAAGGTTTCATTTTGGATAGCAGGGATTAGATCCGTGGTGTTTGGTAAGGCATCTTCTGTTCCATCCTGCAATAAAAGAGAAATCGCCGGAATATTGAACAGCGATTTTGAGAACATCAACTTTTATGATGTTTAGACTCAATTTTCTTAAGCGTGGGTAATGGGATCACATAATCTAAATCCATATGTTCCAATTTCTGAATTATTAGGTCTGAGTAATTCCAGGCAAGAATCACAAGTGTGGTGTACTGAGACAAGTCAGTGCCCGAAAGAGGCACAATTTGAATTTGATTCTGGGCCATGAGGCGCCCAACTCTCTCAGGGGATTCATCGATTACCATTTCGATTAATGTACGAGATCGCGGCAACTTGCCAAGTAACATATTGGCACGTCCAGATGCGCCGAAGGCGATTACTCGATTGCCCTGAGCGTGTAGCGTCCCAATAAGTTCATCTAACTTTTCAAGTTCTGCCTCATACTTCAAGATAGCTGAGCTAATATTCTTAGAGTTGACTATGAGAGATCTTTCCTGGGAGATAAGTTCTCTAGTTTTGAGACTTTGTTCTGTTACAGATTTTCCAAATATAAGGCGGTACGAGCCGCCGTGTGTAGAAATCAAATTTGCATCTTCCAAATAGAGATCAAACTGCTTCATCAATCTTGTAATGCTTTCAAGAGTGTAATAATACTTGTGCTCATGATAAACAAAATCGAATGCCGCTGTATTAAGGAGTGCCACTAGACTTTGTACTTCGACGATGAATTTTCCATTCCGAGCCAACGATACTGAAACTGCCTCAGCTATAGCAGATATTTCGGAAATATGGGCAAATGAATTCGATGAAAAAATGTATTCTAAATCTTGAAGTTCACTGTATCGACGAACGGCATCTAGGCTAAAAAAGTCGTTGATTACTCGGAGGCCTTTGTTGCTTGCTCGTTGAACTATATTTGATGCCGGGTCAATTCCAACGGGGCTGAATCCTTTGTTTGAAAGTGCTGAAAGTAATGGTCCGTCATTACACCCAATTTCAAGGATTTTTGCTGACTTATCGGGGTTGCATTGCTCGAGAAACCAATTTGCTAGTTCGTCAAAGTGTTGTTGCATCCCTACTGAAGAAATATACCTATAATCCTTGAAAAGATATTCATCTGAAATATTAGGTGAAATTTGATGCAGTGTGCATTCATTGCAAAAAAGCAATTTCATTGGTATCAAATCAATTTGAGTCTCCTCAAACGTCGGAAAATATCCCGCGAGGGGGACATTTCCGAAATCATGAGTTATCTCTAGATTTATCGATTTGCAAGCCCCACACAATACTACGTCTTCAAATTCCAACCTTGCTTCAATCTTGACTGACATCCAACAAGTTTACAACGAATTGTCGCCGTCCCTGTCGTTTACAAGTGAGTGGATCCCGATAAACTTTACAGACTCAATCGGATTTTTTGTAAATGTGCTCGAAATATTTGTAGAGTTAAGCCTATGTGTGAAGCGCGTGACGGCCATGCAATTCTCGGGGGCCGTGTCCTTATAGTCGGAACGGTCTCAAACGTTTCCGATAAACTTCACGCCGATTTCACTCGCGTTAGGAATGCCTTCTCGGATGATTTCGAAGTTTTCACTTACTTAGTTGAGTCTGACTCTAGCGATCAAACCCTTGCAGCTTTGCATGACCTATCTATCTCGAACAAGAATTTTCACTTCATTAGTTTCGGGGATTTGAAAGATTCCATTCCTGACAGGGTCGAAAGGATTCGATACTGTAGAAATCAGTACGTTAAATACATTCGAGATAATTTCGAGCTTCATAAGTGGGATTTCATAGTTGTTGCTGATCTAGATGGCATGAATGGAGCCTTAAAAGTTGAGGCTGTGAGGAGCTGCTTCACTTCACTTGATTGGGATTGTTGTCTCTCTAATCAGACGGGAGGATATTACGATATTTTCGCCCTTCGAGAGTCCGATTGGCAACCTGGAAATTATTTTGAACAAGTTGAATTCGCACGTGCAAAAATCAGAAAGTTTGAATCCAGCAAATCTATTTTTTTTGATCGATTCAGATCATGGTTGTTAGAAGATTCGATCAAAAGAAAGGCTATCTATGCAAAGATGAAACGAATTCCGAAAGGTTCTTCCTGGGTCGCGGTTGACTCTGGATTTGGTGGACTTGCAATTTATAGGCCGCATGTTTTTCTCAATTTCGATTACTCAAAACTTAATTTCCAAAGTAGGGATAGTGAACACGTGGACTTGCACTTCAGGATGAGGGAAGATGGTAACAAGATATTTATTAATCCTGATTTTGTGAACTCGCATTGGAACACATACAACGTGAATAGATTCTTTATCATCCGACAAGGAAGGCGCCTGATTTGGAACAATCGCACTCTCTATTGTTTGACAAGGCAAATCAGGGCATTTTTAGCTCGTCATTGAGTTAAGTGCGAGTACAAGCTCATCATTTCTGACACCCACTCCATATCTGTTCAACTCCAGGTACAGTTTATTGGTTTGATATTTTGAGTGGAAAATAGAGACTACGGTTCTCGCCAACTTCTTCATCTTTACATTTTTCCGCTTTCTGAATTCTTGATTTCTCGTTTGTTCATTCTGCTCAATTTTCATCCTATGAAAAGCGATTGTTGTAAAGAAATCTGGATTGCTCTTCAGGGGTTCAAACTCTTCGGAAACCATCTGTTTCCAAGATTCAAATTCTTTTTTATGCGTAGGATTCTGAGACCATTCGTAAAAATATTGTTTTCGATCCCAATCTCCTGTTTGAATCGGTGGAACTACCCAATTCCTGACCCAAAATACTTCGTCTACATACTTGGCGGGCCCGACAAGTGTCCAGAAAAGCTCAGCTGTGACTTCGAAAATGTATGGAGTGTCGATATCTGAAAACTTAGATATCAAAAGTAAGAACTTTTTGAAGTCATCTCGCCTGAACACTCGATACATCGCACCGCTGTAGTTTCGGCCACTTTCATAATGGAAATAAAATCTTTTCTGGAAATCAGTTGCTGTATTTTGATATTGTATTTGGGATGCGTAAGCCAGATTTGTACGGTATCGCAAGCCGTTAGCCATAATTCCAATCGCTTGTCCTCCTACTGAGGTGAGCTCTGGAAATTCTTCTAACTGTTCCACCATCTTGGAAAGAGCGGTCGGCAAATAGCGCTCATCATCGGAAGCAATGATGAGGAAGTCGAATTTGAGGTTTCGACTAGCAATCTCGCATCGCTCCGCATAAGGACCTCTGTGGACAATGTATTCAGTTGTGGGTGGGATATCAATAGAATCAAGCGGATCTTGAGTGTTGTGTAGTACAAGCGTTTTAATACCACAATGATGCCAGTAGCGAAGACTCTCGATTAGTTGTTTATGTCGATTTCTCGAAAAGATTACAACTTGCAAATTCTCCAATTCGACTGTCATGTTTGCCCTTCAGCTGAATCGTTCCAAGACCTGAGTGTTATGCTAGCGCTAGGAGCCAGTTAATTAGGAGCATGATGTTCGCAGGTCAGACTTTTCTTATTACCGGCGGGACCGGTTCTTTTGGTAAGACTTTGGTTGAGTACTTACTCAAGACCGACATTGCCAAGATTGTAGTTCTGAGCCGAGATGAGGCTAAGCAACATTTCATGCGTGAGGAATTCCCAGACTCTCGGTTAAGCCTTGTCTTGGGGGACGTTAGAAATGAACATACCGCGAGAACTGTCCTTCAGGGAGTGGATTTTGTTTTTCATGCTGCCGCCTTAAAGCAAGTGCCCGCAGGGGAATCGTTTCCTTGGGAGTTTGTCCAAACAAATGTTATTGGAAGTCAAAACATAATCTCGAATCTCGAAGCTGCTGGGGTGAAGAAGGCGGTATTTCTAAGTACCGACAAGGCCGTATATCCCGTTAACGCAATGGGAATGTCAAAGGCCATGATGGAGAAATTAGTGAGGGCGGAACATCAGGGTGCTAAAACTTGTCCGATAATCACACGATACGGAAATGTGATTGGATCAAGGGGTTCTGTTATTCCTGGGTTCTTGAAGTCGGTCCGAGAAAGTAATTCTGTAAACATAACGGATGGCAGTATGACAAGGTTCATGATGTCACTAAAGGAATCCGTAGACTTAGTTCTCTTTGCACTTGAAAATGGCAATTCAGGAGATTTGTTCGTACAGAAAGCTCCCGCTTCGACAGTTGAAACTCTTGTGGAATCTCTCGAAATACTAACAAAACGAAAAATTAAACGAAATTATGTTGGGGTAAGGCCAGGAGAAAAAATCCATGAATCTTTGCTTACCGCAGAAGAAAGAGCCAGGGCATCAGAAACCACTAGCTATTTCCAAGTTCCTAGCCTACAAACTTTCGCTACAAATTTAAGTTCTTCCGTCCAGGAATATTCATCAGATACAACAAAAATGCTTTCAGCGATGGAACTCTCGGAGATGCTTCACGGGATACCAGAAATCAGATGTTTAATCCAAGAAATCTAGAGAAATCGTGACGAGACGCGTTTTAGTACTGGGTTCTACTGGGTTATTAGGCTCGAAAGTATCTTGCGTCTTGGCCGAGAATGACCAGATTGAATTGATCACCACTTCGCGGAATGATGACAAATCAACCTTGAAGTTCAATCCAATTACAGACGACCTGAATTTGCTTCTTGATGAAACTTGTCCCGATTACGTCGTGAACTGCATTGGAATCATTCCGCAGGGGCGCACGAGAACAATCAGGAACTATATTGAAATGTTTCAAATTAATACATCGTTCTCAAGAGGGCTCGCCCGAGCGGCAAATCAGCGAGAAATTAGAGTCATCCAGCCTCTAACGGATGGCGTTTTTTCGGGTCGCCGAGGAGGCTACGCAGAAAATTCACCAAAATATCCGAGGTCGGTGTACGCGCTTTCCAAACTTTTGGGTGAAACCAAGTTAGAAGGCCAAATCGGTCTGCGTTGTTCACTGCTTGGTCCTGAGATACCGGGAAATGCTAAATCCATATTTTCTTGGGTTCTTTCTAGCCCTCCAAATGCCCAAATTCTCGGATTTACGAATCATTGGTGGAATGGTGTGACAACTTCAATTTTTGCGAGAATTTGCGAATACTTAATAATTGAAAATCTTGAAGTTCCCAATACTTTACATCTAATTCCAAATAGCTCAGTCAGCAAATTCGAATTGCTTGAACTTATCGCAAAGTATAATTCGAGAACTGACCTAAGAATTATTGCTTGCGTGAACAAGAAAAACCGGGATTTACGCTTAATCTCTATTTATGAGGATTTTAACTCTATTCTTTGGAGGGGGATAGGTTTTACTACTGCGCCGACTATTGAGGAAATGATTGCATTAAATTGACCAATCTGCGGCAATGGTCTTCGATTGAGATTGCTGCAGACAACTTTTCAACTTCTTCTCTTCTGCTTTGACTAGAAAGCTTTCTCGCCGATTCAACTGTCCTCAAAACTTCTTCTGTATTATTCCAATCCACAACCTTGACGAGTTCAGTTTTTTGTAGCTCGGGCCAGGATTCAAAACCTTCCTTGGAAATTAGACTCGGAATTCCTTGAGAAATCATCTCGAGCACGTTCATCCCAATAGACTGGGGATGCTTAACCATTGGACCATAGTCGCTGGGATACAGATGAACCGAACCCAAATTTAATTGTAGTGAAGTAACGCTTGAGTTGAAAATGACATGCGACTGATCTGTATTAAATTCATCTGGGTTAAAGATATCCTTTCGATAGTTGCTCGCGGTCATCGCCAGTGTGTGGAATTCTGATGAAGAATACTGATTTGTAAGTGATTTAAATTTTTCAAATCCTTTCCAGGATGTCACTCGAGAGAGAAATATTAGGTGCGGGACATCTGTCTTGCATAATTGCTTTTTATCAAAATCAGAACTTGTTAATCTTGGAAGATAAACTCCCATACGGTCAAACTTTAAGCGTTTTCGATACATTGGTTTTAAGTACTTCTTCTTATCTATCAGTAATTTCCATTCCAGAAGGAATTGATTGGAGGAAAAAAGTACATAGTTCGCGCACATGGAGTAGAGAATTCGCTTAAATTGTTGCCTCTTATCAGACAGAGTTATTAGTTGATGGATTTGTAAAATGATTAAAATTTTCTTGAAAGCAAGAATTGAAGTTATTCGAAGTAAGGCAGCGCCAGTTGTTGAATGAGTGATGAATACTTGGGGTGATTCCTTCTCGCGCATTAATTTATAGAAGTAACTTATTTGCTCTGCTTTATTTGTGTTTAAAAAAGTTATGTTTAGTTTCTTACTGGGCTTAAACTCTTCATCCAGATCTGGTAAATGATCCTTAGGCATTTTGGAAGCTAAAGAAACTATATGAGGATTGCCACCCCACGCAAGAAATTGATATGACTCATCAATCAGAAGTCTCTGAACACCCCCAATCCTCAAATTGTCTGCGACGATTATAAAATTGCATCCGTCCAGATTCATTCGTCGAGTAACCCTTTTAAGTAGCTTTGATGTTTTGTTCCTGGATAGAAATCTGCTGCTAGATCTAGCTCTGAATTACTTATCCATCCATTTCTCCAAGCTATTTCTTCCAAATTGGCGAATTGAAGTCCTTGTCTGCATTGCAGGACGCTTATCAGCTCACCGGCAGCATATAGTGCATCAATCGAGCCAGCATCCATCCATCCGATGCCACGTCTGAATACAGAGACAGAGAGAGAATCTTCTGAAAGATATTCCATGAGTAATTCAGATATCTCAGTTTCTCCGCGGGTCGATGGTGATAATTTTTTGGCAAATTGAATTGAGCGATTATCCGTAAAGTAAAGACCAGGGACTGCTAACTTCGACTTACTATTCTTAGGTTTTTCGTCAATGGCAATAACCCGATTAGTGATGGGATCGAATGTAATCACGCCGTAGTCCTGTGGATTTGTCACTGGGAAGGCAAAAATATGTGCGCCCGTATGCACTCTTGCCTCCGATAGGGCTTCACCTAATCCTTGTCCAACCAAAATGTTGTCTCCGAGGATTAGTACAACATCATCAGTTCCAATGAATTCTTCACAAACTATATATGCATCCGGAACGCCACGGGCTACGTCTTGAGTCACAAAACTTAGCTCGACTCCAAATCGAGACCCATCGCCCAATAAATTTTGGTAGAGGTGTGTATCCGGGCCCCGAGTGACTACTGCAATTCTACGAATACCCGCCATCATCAGCGTTGATAGTGGGTAGAAAATCATTGGCTTGTCATATACCGGCAAAAGATGCTTGTTTACTGACTTCGTTAGTGGGTACAGTCGCGTGCCATTACCTCCAGCCATGACAATTCCACAGGTTTGCTTAATGATCATCGTGCGTTTTCATTCTTCTGCAATGCCCATTCATTTTGGGAATACCAATTAATGGTGTCGGTTAAACCTTGCTGAAAATCCACTTTTGGGACCCAGCCAAGTTCATCAGTTATTTTCTTGCTACTAATGGCGTATCTAAAGTCGTGACCCTTTCGGTCTTCAATATACGAAATTCTGCGCTCGTCAAGTCCGAAGTGATTCAGAATTCGAGCAGCAACCTCAACATTCGAATAAAAGTGACCAGACGAAATATTGTAAATTTCATTTGTTTTTTGACTCTGAAGGACCAGAATAATTCCAGCTGCACAATCGCTTACATGTATCCATTCGCGAATATTTTTCCCGGTGCCGTAAAGCGTCACTTTCTCACCATGTTTAATCTTACTTATAAATGATGGGATTAACTTCTCTGGATACTGTCTCGGGCCGTAATTATTCGAGCAACGAACAATTTTGATATCAAGTTTAAAAGTATGCTTGGCGGCATTTACAAAATGTTCAGCGGCAGCTTTTGAGGCTGAATATGCGGATGCAGGGTTGAAGGAATATTCTTCCGATGCGAGACCAGACGTTAAGGATCCATAAACTTCATCAGTCGAAACGTGAAGGAATTCGGTTACTCCATATTTGACGGACATTTCAATCAGGTTTTGGGTTCCAAAAATGTTGGTTTCGAGAAAAATATTTGGGTTGGAAATAGAATTGTCCACGTGGCTTTCAGCAGCAAAATGAACAACTTTGTCGAAACTTCCGTTCCTAAACAGCTCATCAAGATTTTCTCGATTTCGAATATCCAGGTGTTCGAACTTAAATTTATGCTTGACTTCAGCCAAATTCCTGAGTCTTCCCGCATACGTAAGGGAGTCTAAAACTGAAATTTCGTAAATCTGATTAGTGGCCAATTGGTTTACAAATTCCGAACCAATAAAACCTGCAGCACCGGTAACTAAAATTCGCATTTTCGACCTTTCTGTTCCAATTGCTAAATCAATCTAGGGTCCATAAGCCCGATTTTTATTGATTGAAGTCCGCTCTGTTTTCAATCGAGTACTACAACGCCGCTTGGCGTTTTAAGGTGAACCGCAACAATTCCAGATTGGTCATCGTTCATTGATGGTTCCACCCACTCAATATTTACTTCTCCCAGTGATGCAAGGATGTCTTCTTTAAACCAAGAATTTGCAAGCTGATCATTGTCGGCGATTACAATCTTCTCAATTTCCGCAAGGGGTGTTCCGTCTTGGGACGGATGATCTGTAGATAACCACTGAATGAAGAATGGGAATTCGCGAGTATCCGCTATTTCCTTAACTCCAATTTGTTTCCACTTTAAATCTGAACCGTTCGGACGGGTACGGTGGCCTTCGATGGCGTCTCGTCCGAACTTCTCTTCAATTGGCGCGATGTCTTTAGTTGAAAACACCCAAGTAAACCAACCACCGCCCTCATTAGCTTTCTTAGAAACAGCCTTGCCCCAAGGAGTTAATTCTGTCGCAGGATGGTCGAGTGGACATACAACCTCGATGTATTGCCCGTTCTTTAATGACGCAGTGAAGTTTCGTGTCCCAAAACGTGGGTGGATACCACCATCAACGAAGGTACTTTCGAGGCGCGATCCTAAGCGTTGTACCGTGTCCGCAAGTTGGTCGTGGGAAGTAACGTAGGAAACATGATCGAGACGCATAGTTCAATTCTGCACCATGGAGAGGGGTGCTCTCTACCATTTTCGCTCTCTGGCGTGGTTTCATTGAGCAGGCGCCATAGTGCTCACCAGAACCGCCAAGTATTCATGGGGCCAGAAAGGACTGAGTGTATGCACTTAGATTGAATGGACCTGAGTAAATTTAGTCCTTATACAGACAGGGCTTGAGAGTCGGATAAAACAGATAAGCTTCATGCAAACTAATTCATGTTGAGCGTCTAGAAACCACATTTCTCGCAGTGGTAATGGAATTTCATTTTGTGACCGGTCAAAAGTCCGTGTCTGAGGCGCATCATGATGTCAAATAAGAAATCCAAAAAAGAAACAATCTTTACCTTTAAATTACTTCCCTTGAAATACAATTGATCTTTATAGGTCCCATTCTTCCCTTGGCGAGAGATTGATTTCTTGAACCCGTGCAAAAACATAAATTCATCTATTGAAGCTGGCGAAGGCATCGAAGTGTATCCTTGAGGCGCCAATCCAATCTCTATTACAGCAAGTTGAGTCTCCTTCAAGAAATTATTTCCTCCCGATAAAACCTTGTCTTCGGCTCCTTGAACGTCAACGACCAACATCAACGGCTGGGGAAAAATTTGGTCTGCAAAAACCGTATCCAGGCTAGTTGTTAACAGAGTGATTTCGGACTCGACGTTAAAATCTGATGCCATTAGTGGCTTGATAGCAGAGTTTTGGGAAGGAGATGTTGTCAAATAAAAAAGTTGAGAACTTTCCGGCACATCCCAGAAAAGTCCTGCCACAACTAAATCATTGGGATATTTTTCTTTTAATGTTTCCACTAAGGTCGGATCAGCTTCACCCCAAATAATCCGTTTGGCGCCCATTTGAACATAAGCAGCTCGATCCTGGCCTCTATGAGCTCCCACGTGCACTACCGTTTTTGGGCTGACTCTTAACACGTA
>JACCDN011121527.1_pt1 | contig 16202 bp, 12 predicted proteins | sample 7441691 | NCBI WGS metagenome assembly JACCDN01 (sample SAMN15323439, study PRJNA562643) | freshwater metagenome | isolation source: river surface water | place: USA:Blue River Watershed | collected 2017-08-16
GCCAGCCTCCCTGCCAATATCCTCTCCTCACTTCTTCCGGAGCTGTATGCCCAGACTGGTCAGCCACTGCTTATCTTGGATACTTGTGCTGCTCCAGGAGGGAAGACGACGCAGGTCGCTGATGCATTGCTCACACACAATATCCCCGGGATCGTCCGAGGCAATGATGTCGACAACAAGAGGATGATCTCTCGGTGATCCAATATCCAGAGATGTGGTATGTATAATACCGTCGGGACAGTGACGGATGCGACCAGATTTGGTAATCTCTATCCGGAGATGTTTGACGCAATCTTGGTCGATGCTCCCTGTAGTGGCGAAGGGACAGGCTTCAAATCTGATGCCGCCTACAAACGACGAAAACAAGAATCGATCAATAAGATCGTCGGTCTCCAGGGACATATCCTCACCGCAGCTCTCAAAGCATGCAAAGTCGGTGGGACGATCATCTACTCTACCTGTACACTGAATCCTTATGAGAATGAATGACAAATACAAAAAATCCTGACCCAATATGGCGACCATCTTCGTATCGAGATGCTAGAGGTCGATGGAGCCAGTAGAGGTATCAGTGAGTACGATGGCGAACAGATCATCGATCCTGCTCATGCAGCCAAGATGATCAGATGCCGACCACATCGTCAGCAGACGGGAGGATTTTTCGTCTGTAGGATCACAAAGACGAAGAGTTTCGCCTCTGATGGCGATACGACTGCTTTTAGGAAAAAGAAAGCAAAATCTTCATCGTCTGATAGAACGACTCCTCTCCTCTACAAGCCTGCATTTCAGAGAGAGATAGCAAAGCTCCTCTTCGAAATCTATGGTATGACGATCGATCCAGCACAGCACTTCTTCGTCTGATCGACCAAACATATCTATCTGACCCATCCGAGTATCCAGCCACTGCTGGACGCAGGGATATTCCTCCAGCATATCGGCGTCCCTATCTTGAAGCCGACAGGCAAGACCTACTCACTGCATCACGAGTGTGGGTCAATCCTCGGCCATCTGGCAACAAAAAATTATATTACTATCGGAAGAGATGAAATACAAGACTATGTATTAGGAAAGGATCTCTTGGTAGACAATCATCCTCATACTGTCGATCCAGCATCTATGCAACATCTCTATGCTGAGCTTTCCCCTACATGCAATAATTACGTGATGCTTATCCTTTTTAGTTTCGGATGACATGGCCTATCGGTCGGGAAGATAGTCGGCAATGATATCAAGAATAAGTTTTTTAAGTGGTAGGTACGGTTCTTCTTATTCGACAAATAAGCAGTTTTTAATATCTAGTCATTTGTCATAACAAACAAATCCAGGTGAATTCTCACCGATATCAAGACAGACTATATTACCATCAGTATCAGCTTGGAGTGGTATAGATATCTCATATCATAAAATATAATAAATCTTTTTCACCAAATCTGCCATGTTTCATTGTTTCGTTCAGTATTTCATATTTCGTTCATCACACTTTTTTTGACCTTTTCGGTTATATCCGAAAGCAGATCAAGGTTTTGCTTTTTTTTGTAAAGCATCATAAAAGAACGCTCCTTCAGCTTCTCAATCTACTAAAACTCCTCCTAAAAGATGTATAAAGAAATTACTTATAGTAAGTATTAATCCTTCTTGTTCTTCTAAAAGGTTTCAGTCTATTGTATTATCTAGCTTTTCTATTATTGTATCATAATTTCGTTGCTCGCTTTTTCCCATTGATGGAACTTCATATCTCTCATCCTTGTATTCTTCTAGATTTATATTTCATTTGTCACTTATACTTATACTATCAATTATATCTACATTTTCTTCATTAACAAAACGCATTAATCTATTTATTTGATCTAGTACCTTTTGCTTACTTTCTTGATCAATACTACTATGATTTAGCTGATTTTCTAAATTGTTTCTACAGACCATTACTTTTTCATCGCGAGATGGCGTCATAGTATCTTCTACATACTCTATGAATTTATCTAATCATATAAATTTTGGACCACCAGACATAGTAGATGTAAAAAAGGCATTTGGCTTAGTAAAAATAATTTGATTATTATCAATTTCAGTTGTTTGAGATGCAAAGTACTCCCAATGCTTTTGTATAAACCTAAAAACCAATTCTCTATTTTTATGATCCTGAAGCATAGTAAGAAGCTTTTTTCATTCTGCTAATGAAACTTTTTGACCTACTTTTAATTTCTCAATAATAGCACTCATCTCCGAGAAGTCATATTTTGTATTATCTGCAAAAGTCTTCACAAATTTCAGAAGCAGAGTACATGCAAGAACACTCTTTACATCATCAATTTTCCCGCTCACTTTTAACGCTTCAGTCTGAATAACATCAAGATCGAGAGGTAGAGTGTTGCCAGATTCAGACATATTTATAAGATTACAAAAACTAAAAGACATACAATTATCATTGTATACGATTCCGAATATATAAAGTCAATAGATATTATGTTCTTAATGATATATGTCTCAGATCTATTCTTGTATTTTTATCCCAATCACCTTCAACTCCTTCTCATCGATCATACTCGGAGCTCCCATCATGACATCTTGTGCATGACCAGATTTGGGGAAATCCTTATGGTGTCACTCTCTGCGTATCTCTCGGAAAGAGGATACATTGTTTCACATTATCCAGACCGATAAGCTTCTGGACAAATCTCTCTATACCGAAGCCAAAACCTCATTCTTCGGGCATACCGTACTTGAAGGCATCGAGGTAGTGCTTGAGTCATGGATTGGTCGGATCGATACCCCTCTCCGTGATCTGTCTCACCATGGCTTCATAGCCCACCTCACGACGAGTGAGAGTCGCTATCTCTACTCCTCTGAACAGGAGATCTGCTCTATCAGCGACATCGGGATTCTCCGTATTCCTATGATGATAGAACTTCGCATCTGCCCAAGGGAACTCCGTGATAAATATCGCCTCGGATCATCGATGCGTCGCACTATAGTCGCAGATAAACTTCTCTTCGGCAGGGATCACATCCATCTCGTGTCTGACATCCTCCCCTGTTTGTTCGAAGTATAACTGATGGAGGTCTTTGACACTAATACGAGGAAATACATTGGCAAGAAGAGGCTTCGATGCTCCGAGAGCCATGAGTTTCTGTTCTGATTCTGCTCGGGTCTTGTTGATGACTTCTTTGACCATCTCCTGTCCCATCGTGAGGACTTCATCGAGACTCTCGATAAATCACATCTCCATATCGAGCATGAGTATCTCCGAGACATGACGAGAGGTATTAGATTTCTCTGCTCTATAGGCATGACCTATCTCATAGACTCTCTCGAAGACGGGTACCATCATTTGTTTATAAAATTGCGGACTCTGTGCGAGATAGCATGTACGATCGAAGTATTTTACTTCGAAGACCTCCGATCCTCCCTCAGTAGGGAAAGCGATAATCTTCGGACTATTGATCTGGGTAAAATCATGAGCATCGAAGAATGCTCTCATATGTTTCTCCACATTAGCTGCGACAGAGAAAGTATTCATTTGACGAGGATGGCGGAGAGCGACGACTTTATTGTCATGGATAGTTTCTGGTTCAGCTGCGATATCATCTTTGGAGATATCGATCGGTGATGCTTCGTCGATTTTCCTATGGACTCTGATAGTCGCATTTTTGATCTCATGACGAAATTTCCCCTTTGGCATTGATCCGATCATACCTGTCGCATACACGATAGATCCGAGGAGACAGTTATTGAGTTTATTTACTTCGTCTTCTGATTCGATGACGATCTGCATGAGGCCATGACGATCTCTGAGGATAAGAAATCAGAGTTTTCATCAGACGACTCTCATCGTATGGAGTCGACCTCTGACCGTTACTGTTTGTCATTCGTAGATAGGGAGTTCTGATGAGAGAATAGTATTAGTCATAATAGTATAAAGTTTATAAAGCGATAAGAAAAGTATAAGAGAAATCACTTATCATTGATAATTTTTGGAAAGAATTTTATTAGTTTGCCTCAAAAACAGTAATTTAAGAATGAGAAATTTATCCGTTAATCGAGTATCATCTAATAGTTCATTGATAAATTCTTCTGTATCGGCAAAATAATTCGGATATGCTGTTTGTATTTGCTTAATATCAGCTAATGAAACAAGAACGACTTGGCTTTTATTTTGTAGTGCTTCTTTTTCTTTTGCTATATAATCACTATTTGCTTTATCTATTTCCGATTCTTCATAGAATGTTGTATCAATTATATTTCATGAAACAGATATAAGACAAGTTTTTCTTTTTTTATATTTATGATCTCCGATATACTGTATAGCCATGCGATACGCATGTAATTTACTAATTATATCTAATTTCTCTGTTAATATTATTATTTCATTAAGTATATCCTCAATGGAATGATGTGCATATTCCTCAGGAATTCTTGTATTTTCCTTATGTGAAAAAAGTACACTTACTAATTTAAAATAATGCAATATTTCCTGATCTCAATCACTTGCCTTGAGTGCTTGATTACTAAAAGCACCGACGATTTCTACTGCTGTTGCTCGAGCATGTTGCAGTTTTGTTCTTATTTGTAGTTCAATAAATAATCAATTATATTCTAGTGCTTTAGTGTTGTTATATTTATAAATTAAATGAACACTACGATATCAACTTACTTTAGGATTCATAATGTAATCATTGGTTTTTTTGAGTTCATGGCGAAACTTACCCTCTCTATATATTTCTTTAAGACGATAGACATCGGATATCTTTGGTACGACAATACGCAGTCATCCTATATCCTGCATGCTAGATAATTGCATACCTGGTATGCGTTGAATCTTTTTAATTATAGAATCAAGACGTTTCAATCTCTGAGAGATAATCACTTTACCTGTTAATCAAAGTTCACGAACTTTTTTTCTTAATGTTGCTTGGAATGTATTGAGCGGATACATGTGACCGATACGCCGTGCTCCGATCAGATCGACTGCTTGATTAAATTCGACACTTTTATAGTCTCATTTTTTCAAAATCTCTCCAGCTTTATCGATCTGAGTATTAGATGGTTTATGATAGGGTATGGCAAGCTTTTTGATCATAGTATATAATATATAGTTATAGTATTACTATTTCAACTCTTTTATACTTTATCCCAGTATCTTCTTAAAATCCTCCACCATTGCTACTGGCTCTGGATCAATGCCTTGTGTATCAGCGAGATAGTAAGTCACATAATCCATCAGATGATAGAGCATGAGGGTCTCTGCTTCGATATTTTCTCCTTTCATTCATATTTCCAACACTGGATATCCTGCTTTCTCAAATATCTCTTTCATGACTTCCGCTCTACGATGATTACGAGGATGGGTATACTGCGAGACAGCAAAGATAAAATATGGCTTCATAGTCTGCCCTGTCCATCCGACCATCTCGTTGTGATTCAGCTCAGGGATATAGTGAGCAAAGGCAGGCATTTTGCTATTTTCATTGATCTTGATCTTGCAGATAGTCGAGAGCGATCTGATATTATCACTCGTATAGACGATAGGGACATGATGGAGAAGCTTCTTCGCCAATTCCTGAGCATAGGATACATCAACCCATGAAGGCAAAAGAGAAGCAGCTGACTGTAGACGAGAGAGAATACCTGACACATCATATCCTGCTTGGTGTATGACATCCAGTAATGCGATGAGGAAATATCCCGTCGACAATCTTGGCTGCAATCATGTAGGTATTTGGTAGAAGGGAAGATTATGCTCTTGAGCTCATGCAAGGAGTTTTCCTCCACTTGCAAAGACAACCATATCATAGCAATCTCTCACCGCTTGTGCAAAACAACTCAGCGTCTCTTCGGTATTGCCCGAATGCGAAGCACAGATGATCAATGTAGTAGCCCTATCGCACGGAGGAATCCGATAGCTCGATGCGACATCGAGACGGCAATCTATCGCTCATGCGACCAGGAGATCCTGCACGAGAGGGACATAGAGAGCACTACCACCCATCCCACAGACGATGATGCGATCGTACTTTTTTATTACTCTCACATCATAGTGATGCGAGAGTTGTCCAGGGAATTTCTGTATATCGGAGAGGTACTTCGGATTGATCATAGTGCCTAGAATCTACTAGTAAAAACATACTTTTATACATACTTCTCCTCCTCTCTGCAAGAGATTCTGCTATATAAAAGTTAGCAGAAAGCACTATCACCACATACTATGATTATAAGTCAATACATGCAAATGGTCAGAAGGGGCTTTTTTTGTGTAATAAAGCTACACATGTATAATCTCTATAGCAGAAAAGAGCATTATAAACTTTATAACCTTACGAACTTTATAACTGTTATGTTCACTACTCTTGATCAACTACAGCACCATCAGCAACAAAAACATTCATGGTTTACTACTTTTCGTCGTGAGATAAAAATAGTAGCCAGTATCTGTATCGCAGTCTTTGTCGTCAATAGTCTCGTCACTAATGCACAGCTCTATGCAGAAGCAGTCCAGACTATCCTCCAATCGACAGGTGTGCGTATGGATGACGTGAGTGCTGGGCAAACAAATGACATATCGCTGAGTTCTCTACAACACCATACACCAATCAAAGAAAGCATCATCGATCAAGACTATCTACAGAACAAGATAGCCATAGAGCAAATGAGTACAAGCTTAGAAGCCATGAATCTCGTACAGACAGATGACTTCTCCAGTGATGCGATTATCGGTAGTAGTTTGAAGAAGTGACTCGGTAACTATAGCATGCAGTTTAATATGCTCCCTCCTACCGACAGAATCATGATATCTCGTCTCGCTATCGATGCACCGCTTATCCAGTCATCAGCCAGGAAAGCTGTCAACGACCTCACCAAAGAAGACTTCGATAAAGATCTCTATCATGGTGTCGTGCAATACCCGACGACTCCTGATGCTGGTCAGAGAGGCAATATGCTCGTCTTCGGACATACCAGTTATGAGTCATGGAAGAGTAACCCCTATGCGACGATATTCTCTGGACTTCCCAAGTTGGAAAATGATGATATCATCGAAGTCGTCTCCGATGGCAAGATATACCACTACAAAGTTATTGCCAAAAAGATCGTATCACCCAATAAAGTCGATCAAGAATACAAGAAATATACTGATGGTGAATATATGACACTCTTATGATGTTACCCGATTTGATCAGATACACAGAGAATTATGATTATCGGCGAACTCGTTAAGTAATTCACAATATCCGATAACTTTACAAACCTTATAACTTTATAACCTTATAACTATCTCATGTTACGCTCCACTGCCACTTTGATGATCTGTATCATGCTTATCGCTTCGATGGGATGACTCTCCTACGGACAGACAACAGGCCAGATAGACTCTCCTCGTCAGACGACTATCTTCTTGACTGATCCTACAGAGACAGAACAGATCCAAGAATCGCTTACCACGATCTATTATGATACTGGCGATACGCAATCTTTTCCTCTCGATCAAGCGACACAAAAAGTAAAAAACCTGACGCAATGATTGGATGATCTCGAGAAACAGATACATGCATTGGATGCCAAGTACGGCATTAGTAATGAAAAATATAGTAAAACAAGAAAAGAAGTCATCGATATCATGGCAAGTATCAATACCACAACAAACAAGTTGGCGGGTTCATTGAAGAAAATACTCTATTTCCAATCATCACTCCTCAGTGATGCTGATGCGATCAAAGACATCAGGAAAGACTTCGACCAAACCAATGACTATATGCAACGCTTTACTGAATTTATCTATAAGACAAGTAATGAATATTATAGCAACGATGGACAACATATCGATGATATAAAGCTTTTTCTCAAGTCTGATGATAATGCTAATATATCCGAACAACTTGCAAACACCGCTATGGTAGAAAGTGTCATGAATAATATGAACACTCTCGCAGACAAACTTAAAGAAGAAGAAAAGAAAGTCATCACCCGTATCAAACAATCAAATACAACGAGAGTCACACTGCGTCGTTTGATCGATGACTATAATGACCGTCTCTCAAATCTCGAAGAGCAGAAAGACTTTCTCACAAATTATCTCAAGTTCTTTGCTAACGAGGGTAATACACAAGCGATATCACTCGAGTTCCCATGACTGTTTGATACGAAACCAGAACTATTGGCATCTATCAAATCTATAGCTGAACAGATTGCACAAGCATCATACGATAACACATCATTTGATGTAGCGAAGAAATTAGAAGAACTTGCCAATACAGAAGCATTTGCTACGAGAGATGAAAAAGCAGCTCCTCTCTCACGACCGGCATATCCCATCGTCAGTATCAATAAGTACTTCAATGATCCAAACAATGAAAAAGACTTCAAGACATCATATCCTGGCATAGAAATAGCCGTCCCACAGTGAACACCGCTCTATGCTATGAACGAATGACTCGTCTATGAGATCAAAAATAAAGATGGTATCGGTATCAGCTGGATAGCCATCATCGATAAATCATGAGCGATCATATTCTATCTCTATCCGAACACTATCGCTATCAAAGAATGAGATATCGTCAGGAGAGGTCAGTTTATCGGCTATAGTGGAGGTGAACCTGGCACCAAAGGAGCATGATTTGCATCATGAGGCCCGAATCTGACACTCCTTATACTCAAAGATGCTACATTTGTTGATCCTCTGGCATATCTTGATCTCTCAGTGATCCAAGACAGGTCGAATCTTCCTTCATCTTATCAGTTCGAATATCTCCAATCGAAGTATAACCTCCCGAGAGATGGATATACCGTCAAGCCATTTGCTGGTAATTCTATCGCAGAGAGGAGACAAAACTTCCTCAATACCTATGCAAAAGTTCCTTACAATCAAGAAGCACTATGGGTCAAAGCATCTGAATGAACCAATATCGACACCGATCTAGGTATCTGTATCGCATTCGCTGAGTCGACACTGGGTAACCATCTCAGCACCTCCAACAACATCGGTAATGTCGGTAATAATGATAGAGGTGATAGAGTTAGCTATGCTGCACCATTTATAGGAGCGAGACTCATCTATACGACACTCAATAACGCCTATCTCGGACAATACAACATCATCCTGGACTACAACGGTTATGGTAATCCTGATGGCAAAAACTATGCGACATCGAAATATAACTGGCAAAATAATGTCCGTAACTGTCTGACACAGATCAAGTGATATCATGTACCCGATGACTATCCGGTGAGAGTAGGTCCTAGACCTAGTGCCAACGAGCAACTAGTGACAGCCAATGATCCTATCACACAAAAGTAAGCTATAGAAAAAGACTCCTGATAACTCAGGAGTCTTTTTTTTATTTCTTCTGTCCTAGCTCATATTGCATGACTTTCATCATCCTCACGAGAAGTCAGTCCTTCTTCGCTCACGAGTAGCTGTTATTGAGCTTCCCAAAGACATAACTCGGTGCTCATGGCTGGATGATACCTTGTCTCCATGATCATGAGAGACCGTTGTAGAGAGAGCCATGACGGACTATCGTCTCATAATCTCGATCGCTATAGCTCATAGTGATCGGCTGTCAGCCTATGATCTTTTGTCATCGTTTTCGTTTATTGCTACTCAGAGCATGGAAGTCATAGATATTCACGATAAAGAGTCCTGTCGTCATCACGCCTGTCCCATAGTCCTGTGAGACGATCTGAAAAATCCCATCGCCATTACCGGGACGATATCGACCACAGCCTGACTCCATCAGCCAGGTAGCCAATGTGAGGGAAGTAGGGATATCGAGAGCATAGGATCGATCATCAGCCAGCTGATACATCTGGGGACAAGGTTTATCGAGGGCTGATCATGATGTCAATACACCGCTTCGATACTCAGCGAGAAATCCTGACATACGGCTATATGGTTTGATTGATTCTTTTTGCTGATCGACTCTCAGTCTGAGAGCGTCTCTGAGCTGTTTGGTCCTGATGATGCTCGTATTGGATGGCACAGTACCTGTCTGACTGAGCATCGTACGATACATATCATCCACAGCATAGTATCGACCGACGAGAGACTCACGAGGATTGCTCTCTTTCTGGATCTGCGACCAGAGCTGTGATTCTACATATACTCCATCCACCATCTCCGCCAAAGCTCATACAGGCAACAAAAAGCAGAAAATAGCAACAAAAAGTAGAGAGAAGAAATGCTTCATTTTTTGACAAAAATGATAAAATGACTATACTGACTATATGGAAAAGAAAGAAGTGATGCAAGTACATTAATGTTCCTCGTTCGTAGTGGCTAGATCCTAGGAACTAACAACTACGAACTACCATACCTCTTATTTTACATACCTATTATCATGGAAAATAAACAACACTATAGCTTCGGAGAGACATCGACTGTCGTCTCACAGATCATCGAGCAAAAGCATAAACTGGTCTATCTCGCTGGGGCATCTGCATCGGGCAAGAGCTATATCGGTGAAGAGCTCGTCAAACAGCTCACTGATGCAGGACAGAAAGTCTTACTCATTAGTTCCGATAGCTACTATAGCAATGACTCGAGTCTCAAATATATGCTCTATGGGACATTCGATCATCCACATCTCATCGATTACGATCTTCTCGCACACAATATCGAAGAATACCTGACGACTGGTCAGACCACTATCCCTTCCTATTCATTTGTCGAGAAAAGGAGAACACATCTGACTCCTGTGACAGCACAGTATGATATCGTGGTCGTCGAAGGTCTCTATACGATCAGTCAATTGGCACAAACTATCGCTGGCATCGATGCATTTCGCATCTTCGTGAATGCATCCCATGAAGAGATCATCTTCAGGAGACTGCTCAGAGATCAAGCGAGAGTCAAAGAACCTCTCCATAGTATCATCGGTGTGATGTCGAGTGTCTTCCCGATGTGGACGCTCTTCGGTGCGACACAAAGGGCTGATGCGGCCATCATCATCACCAATGATTATAGCGTCTTGGAGAAAGAGTGAAGCAAATCGACATGGCATCGTATCGACGATGCATCATGTCCTATCCATGGACTGGATAAAGTACACTACATCACTGACTATATCTACAATGACCACACCGACATAAACGGCAAGATCATCCTCTCCGAGGTCTATACGACGCAGTGATGACTCCTCGATCATGTCATCATCCACAAGCGTGATAGCGATCCTCGTAGCGTCAATGAGTCCTATGAGAGCATCTCGATGACACTCTATCAGCCAGCGATCATCACCGATCTGCATATCCTCCTCCAGCTTGCCTGACTCGTCTACGAATGATCCTATGACAAGATAGTCTCCTATTATAAAAATAGTCAATCTGACGCAGCAATAGTGATTAAAGAGAAGTTTGGCGTGAGGTATAAGTTAGTGGAGTAAATAGTCTCAGCTTAAATAATTGATAATAGTATAGATCTAAATCTTTTGTTCTCAAAGAAGTTTTTTGGTATTGTTTTTTTGGGAGCATTTCTATATTCTCTATTTAACTGTATAATATACGGAATATTGTATGAAAAAGTAATGCACCTGATGTAACATAGATTTATAATTTTACTTACTTTACTATAGCACAATTATGTGATCAACTATAACTAAAGTTGGAGTCCGATGATGAAGACAAGCACCGATCCACTTGGGTCATGAGGCTCTTGGTAGAAAGGCTCTTGCTGAGAATGATATTTCAATACTCTTCCATGGAAGTATTTGAGAAGATCAAAGTGTTAGAAATTTTTTTTCTGATAAACAAAGAGAAGATTTTATAAAAATGATTTTTAGTGAAGAACTTGATACTGGGAAATTAAAATTCACTCAAATAAGAGACGTAAGAGATCGCGGTAGTGATCAAGCAAATAATATTCAATGGGTCAAAGATCTTGATAAAAAAATTGACATACTAATACCATGACCAAAAGAAGTAGTATTTTATGGGTGAAGTTACGAAGATATACATTTCTTTGAAGAAATGGATAAAAAAACATCATATGTAGATCGCTATGAATGATTGGCAGCAGACATTTCTGCGTCCAAGGTGAGAAAAACACTTATCTGACTTACCGAAACTGAATCAAATATCATCATTCGCGAGCAAAGATTACTCGATGCTAAACTCGTTAACCCAATCATTGTAAAATCACTAATCGATATCTTTGAGCAAGAGCGAGAGCCCTTTAAACAGAAGGCAATAGTACATAGAGCTTATTAAATAGCAAAAAAAGATAAATACCTATCACCTACCTCACCTTCCTCACAATATAGGTCTCCTTGCTTTCTTTGCGACAGGACTTGGGTTTGAAGATATGGATAGTCTTCGCTCATCGCTTCTCACGACAGTAACGGACGAGATCATCGAAGCCTGGTCACATAAAGACCTTGATCGCAAATGCACCATCAGGATCGAGTAGCTCCTCATACATCCACATCGTCTCATAGATCAGTCAGACTGATCTGAGAGCATCAGTGCCTTTGTCACCGAGGGTGTCCGGTGCCATATCGGAGATGATCAAATTAATCCTCCCTCCTACACTCGCTCAGTCGCTCGTAGGAGAGGGGGAATTTACAATTCACAATTCATCATTTATAATTTGAACTACCTTCTCCTTCTCGGTGATATCCTGCTGATAAGTCGTGACATAGGGTATCGTGATCATCACTTTCTTCAGATCAAATCAGATAATCTTCGTCTCTTCACGACCTGGACGATGAAATGCCTGGCAACGCTGTGAAGCATACTGGAGCCAACTCCCTGGTGCACACCCGATATCGATAATACGACGCACACTGGGTCAGAAAAGTTTAAACTTCTCATCTATCTCATCGAGCTTGAATGCACTACGAGCGACATAGCCTTCTTTTTTTGCTTGTTTGAAGTAATGGTCTTGGACTTTGAGCATATAATTAAGTTTATAAAGTTATAAAGTTTGTAAGGTTCATAAGCATTAGCAATATAGATAATAATTTTGTCATTTCGAGCAAAGTCGAGAAATCTTTTATTAACTACTATGAAAGATTTCTCCATTCCACTTCGTTTCAGTCGAAATGACAAAGCAACCTTTCGTTGACAATACCAATTTATAAAATACCTTGAATATACCTATTCGACAAAAAAATACAAGACGCTCTTGCGATAAGGGAGACTTTTTGCTATACTGCTTTATATATTGCAATGAAGACACATTGCCATGTCTCCCTACCCAAATTTATAATTTAGAACTTATAACTTCTGAAATATGCCTCTCCTCATCGTTGCATGACTTCTCATCCTCTACGGCATAGCTGCTCTTTTTTCGGTGAGTATACACGAATCATTCACCACGACACTGAGCCTGATTGCCAAAGGCAAGATGGTCGGCGAACCATCAAACTATTTCTACTTTTTTAAACAAGTGAGCAATCTCATCTACGCATTGGTAGTATGATGAGTACTCATGATCATCCCTATATCGAAACTCCTCAAAAACGAAAGAATAATAACTATCTGACTCGTCATCATCTTTATCCTCCAGATATCTGTCTTCATCATCGGTGATACCTATAACGGTGCGAGATGATGGATCGATATACCCTGACTACCGTCGATACAGCCATCAGAGTTCTTCAAAGTAGCATATGTCGTGTTTCTGGGTCGATGGCTCACTCGCAAAAAACATCTCCTCCACGATCCCGCCATCATGACAAAATATGTCATCGTCCATATCATCCTTTTCTTCGTCTTTCTCCTCATCCCTGATCTCGGAAGTATCCTCGTTATGGGACTGACATGACTGCTCATGTGTGCATACGCTGGAGTGAAGACCCGCTATCTCTGGACGACGATCGCTCTAGGCGGCATCACTGCTATGCTATGACTGGCATGACTCAGTGCTATCAATAAGAATTTTTGTGGTATCGATAAGATAGCGACATTAGAATCAACACCGACGCTCTGTAAGTTCGCGTATATCAGTAGGAGGTTTACCGTCTTCCTCGATCCCGAGAGCGATGAAGACAATAGGAAGTCTGGTCGACAAAACAAGCAAGCACTCATCGCTATCGGCTGATGATGACTCTTTGGACAGTGATATGGCAAGTGACTGCAAAAATTCGGTTACATCCCCGAAGCTCAGTCAGACTTTATCTTTGCAGCATTTGCTGAGGAGTCATGATTATTGGGTTCATTGATTACACTGATATTATTTAGTCTCTTAGCATACTATACCCTAATCAAAGTACCCGAGGTCAAAGATGATTACTTCAAGAATATATCTATCGGACTGATATCCTTGCTCATTATACAGATGTTCGTCAATATCGGTGTCAATACTCGTATCCTCCCCAATACCTGACTCACACTCCCCTTCATCTCTTATGGTGGGACAGCACTCATGGCAAATATCATCACAGTAGTGTTGTTGTATAAGATATTGTATAGACCGTTAAAATAAGAAGAGAATGAGGGATAGAGGGAATGAAAGATATCCTACAAAGAAAAATCTTTCTATCTTTCAGACCCTCACGCTCTCAATCTTCCTTTATAACCTTACAAACTGTATGAACTCTATAACATCCGACCAAGACTGATTTCTCTGTACCGATACTGCATCAGAGAATCGCAAAGAATACACGATCACAGCATGATGACAGACACGAACTGCCGTCGATCATACAATGCTCGTCTGGCACAAAGATCAGCTCAAAGAGATCGCATGGAAAGACCTCGGCAATACGATGTCACTCATCCGTCTCGTCCCGAATATGCTCGATCAGATCAACGAAGCAAATGATATGTCAGACGGATTTGTCAGAGCCTTTCTCTCGGTATTCACGATGTATAGATGATATGATGAGACCAAGGATCAACACTATCACTATATCCCTAAGACGACCGGAAGCAAACTTGACACACTGGTCAGTCAGATACATGCTTTCTTACAGACAGATAGCATCACCGTGATCAATACACAGAAGTGATGGTGTACGATAGAGCATAGTCTCGCACTCAGTGATGCAGAGGCAAAGAAATACTGTCTCGCACAGTTTCTCGGTATCGCTCTCGTGTATGGCAAAGCACTCATCGTCAAGGATACACTGATAGCCTACAAGATACAGATCCCGACGCATGCCTATGCTATCGTCGAAGCACTCGATCAGCTCAGTCAGGAGATGAGAGAGCTATCCTTCGTCATCAATACGCAGCACAACAGCGATCAGCATGTCTATGAGATCACCACCAGTGACTATGATCTCCTAGCCTATCTCCGCATCCTCCATGGCGATAGCATGGATGTCGTACTCAAAGATAAAATGCTTGATTTATCCAAAGAAATCTGTATACACTACCCTGTCTCTCCTGAACAGAAGGCGATGAGATGGAAATTATATGAGGTGAAAAGATAATTGACAAAAAAGTCATTCAAAATTCATCATTTATAATTCATAATTTCTCAGAGGCGTTGGTGTAGTGGTAACACATCGGTCTTCGGAACCGTTGTCGGCAGTTCAATCCTGTCACGCCTTGCCATTTATGATTCATGTTTTACTCTTACTACTAGTGATGCAACATATTCATAAACTTTTTGTTCTATGTGTTTGTTGTGCATCATGATGTATCGCAATGGCGGTATGAGCAACTGAAACTATAGATATAACTATACCTGACTGCGATCCTGTTGTTCAAGCACCAATTATCACTATTAACGATATACCCAAGACATGTCATCTAAGTAAGACTTTATGGTGAAATGTCCCTGAAGGTTTATGAGGATATGAACTACCCTATACTGCTATTTATAACCATAAGGCATATGTATCATGATCTGAGTTTATAGATGATGAAGATTATGGAACATGAACATGTAAAAGAGGAGAATATGTATTCGGGGAAATGAAAGATCAGAAAGATTATAGACCATTTCTTCACAAATATGCGAAAAAGAATCTCTTATGATTTTACGGCCTATCAGAATTTAGTCTATTAACTATCTATCCAAGCACTTATTATGAATGGAAAGATACCTACGAGACTCTCAGCAATAAGACCATCTCTAAACTTTATGCGTTAGGGTATGAAGAATGATATATAAATTTTGAAGATCATAAAAACGATAGAGCGATGTTTGCTTTCAAAGGAAAGCTTTATAGTCCCTTCTATAACAAAGTTGATCAAAATCTTCTTTATAAAGTACGGAATGATGTTGGTATAGAATATTATAATACATGAATCAAGATAGAGTA
>JACCDN011173152.1_pt1 | contig 16202 bp, 13 predicted proteins | sample 7441691 | NCBI WGS metagenome assembly JACCDN01 (sample SAMN15323439, study PRJNA562643) | freshwater metagenome | isolation source: river surface water | place: USA:Blue River Watershed | collected 2017-08-16
GTTTATCCACCCATGAGTACCTACCTGGAATCTCAAGGAATCAAAATCATTCAAGGTTTTGGTGTTGATCAACTTACTCTCAAACCCGATGTATTTGTGGTGGGTAATACCATGAAACGGGGACAGCCTATTATCGAGGCATTGCTTAATCAAAAGCTTAATTTTGTCTCCGGCCCACAATTTTTAGAAGAATATGTCTTGCGTAAAAGGTGGGTTCTTGCAGTTTCAGGGACTCATGGTAAAACGACAACCTCCTCCATGCTTGCATGGGTGCTTGAGCATGCCGGTTTTAATCCGGGCTTTTTAATTGGGGGCATCCCACTTAATTTTGGTATTTCATCTCGCCTGGGCAAAAGCGACTTTTTTGTGATTGAAGCTGATGAATACGATACTGCCTTTTTTGATAAACGTTCTAAATTCGTACATTACTGGCCTAATACATTAATTATCAATAATATGGAACTTGATCATGTTGATATTTTTGAAAATTTAGCAGCCATTCAAAAACAATTCCATCACTTAGTGCGCATGGTTCCTAACCAGGGTTTGATCATCACACATACAGGTGATATAGCCACGGATGCAACCTTAAAACAAGGCTTATGGTCCCCACATATCACTTTCGGCACAACCGGTAATTATACCTATCACCTTTTAGCAGAAGATTCGAGCCACTTTGAAGTGTTCTATGATGGTAAAAAAGTGGGCGAAGTATCCTGGAATATCATGGGTGAATTTAATGTAGAAAATGCCCTGGCAGTCATCGCTGCAGCCAAACACGTAGGTATTGATGAAAAAACTGCCTGTGATGCTTTAGGTCAATTCATCAGCCCAAAGCGACGCCTAGAAATTCGTGGCATTGTTAATAACATTACGGTCTATGATGATTTTGCCCATCACCCGACCGCGATTAGTAAAACGATCGAAGCCTTACGTAAAAAAGTGGGCAATGCCCGAATTCTTGCTGTATTTGAACCACGCTCCAACAGTATGAAGCTCGGTCAATTCCAAAAAGATTTAGCTATCGCAATGCAGGGGGCTGAAGCTATTTTCCTTTACGAACCTAAAAACCTTCCTTGGTCAGTCGGTGGTGCCTTTGCTCACTCCAAAACACCTTATGTGATCGAACAAGACCTTGATGTTCTCGTGCAAAAAATTAACAAGGATGCCAAACCCGGCGATCATATTCTTATCATGAGCAATGGTGGTTTTGGGGGAATCCATGAGAAATTGCTTAATTAGAACCATCTGGCCCTGTATTTTCCCCATATATCACAGCCCCACCCCCACTACTGTGGCGGGTAGCGAAAGGATGCGCAGACATTGCACCTATGACAGAGAGACGCGAGGAAGGCAACACTGCCCCAGGTAATGTTGGTGGTTCTTGAGGAAAAACTTCTGTACCAGTAACTGGAGTACCTCTCATTTCAACAGCTGCTGCGCCCCCTTCGCCAATAGCTACAGGGTCCACTACACCCATACCCCAAACACCTCTTGCTGTATAAACATGCCCTGGTACGGCAGCTACAGGGTCCCTTGCACCCATATCCAAAAAACCTCTTACTTCTCTATTTATGTTCGCTGGTACAGGGGCTGCATCTCCTGCACCCATACCCCAAACACCCCTTACCGCATCATCAAGATCATTCCCTTCACACGCACACCAACCACAACGACAAGCAACAGCAACTAAAACTACAACGACTCCCGCAATAATACCGAGAGCAAGTAACGCCGAAAGTAAATCATCCTCTGAAAATGTATGTAGTAATGACGTAGAATTACCATATGACATTTTTCTCTCCTTCATAATTTTTTATACTATAATATAAATTTTATTATAATAAAATATTTTTTTGTCCTTAGGTTTAAATTTTTAATGGCTCTACTTTGGCTAATAAAAATCAACTTGCTGAATTCGCCCATCTTATGTATAATCCTCCCCTCTGCTCAACCTTAAATGGGCAGGTTTTTATTAATCTATATAAACTTTAAGGAGTTTAATATGTCACTGACTCGTGAAGCAAAAGAAGCCGTTGTAAAAGAATTTCAAGCAGGTAAAAACGATACCGGATCCCCCGAAGTACAAATTGCCTTATTGACTGCGCGCATTAAAGATTTGGCGCCACATTTTGAAGCCCACAAACAGGATATCCATTCTCGCCGTGGCTTGCTCCGCATTGTGAGCCAACGCCGTAAATTATTGGATTACCTCAAAAACAAAGATATCGAACGTTATCGTAAATTGATTGAACGTCTTGAAATTCGTCGTTAATGATTAAGGAATTTTCGTGTTTAAAGTCTATAAAAAAGTATTTAAATTAGGCCAACATGATGTGTCGATTGAAACCGGCGCCATGGCCCGACAAGCTGATGGTGCTGTTGTGGTTCGCATGGGCGAAACTGTAGTTTTAGTCACCGCTGTTGCTGCTAAAAAAATGAAGGATGGGGCAGATTTCTTTCCTCTGACTGTCAATTATCAAGAAAAAATGTATGCCGCGGGTCGCATTCCTGGAGGTTATCTCAAGCGTGAGGGCCGTCCTTCTGAAAATGAAACGTTAATTGCGCGTTTGATTGACCGCCCATTACGTCCCTTGTTCCCTGAAGGATTCTTCAATGAAATCCAAGTAGTGGCAACACTCTTATCGCTAGATCCTAATGTTCAACCTGATGTTCCTGCCATGTTAGGTGCCTCTGCCGCATTATGTCTGGCTGGTGTGCCTTTCTTAGGCCCTATCGGTGGCGTACGTGTTGGCTTTAAAGAAGGTCAATATCTTCTTAATCCAAGCCGTACCGAAATTGCAAGTTCAGAGCTTGATTTATTCGTTGCCGGAACCAAAGATGCGGTCCTCATGGTAGAATCTGAAGCACAACAATTGCCTGAAGAAGTCATGTTGGGTGCTGTATTATTTGGGCATCAAGAAATGCAAATTGCCATTCATGCAATTGAAGAGTTGGCTAAAGCTGCCGGTAAAGCGAAATGGGACTGGCAAGCACCTACTGTTGATACTAAACTCATGAATGCCCTCAAAAAAGAATTTGGTCAAGCAATTACTGATGCTTACAATATTCGTGAAAAACAAGGCCGTTATGGCAAGCTTGATGAAATTCGCACAGCAATTGTTGCAAAATTTGTCGATGAGGAAACCGGTCCAAATGCAGATACTGTCTTAGGCTTGGTTGCTAAAATCGAAGAGCGTCATGTACGTGACACCATCATCAATGGGGGTTTACGTATTGACGGCCGCGATACGCGCACAATTCGCCCAATTGACATTCAACATCGCGTATTACCGCGCCCTCATGGTTCCGCTATTTTCACCCGTGGTGAAACCCAAGCTTTGGTTGTGACTACTTTGGGTAATGAACAAGATGCACAAATGCTTGATTTAGTGCATGGCGAAACCAAAGATCGCTTTATGCTCCACTATAATTTCCCTCCTTTCTCAGTAGGTGAATGCGGCATGATTGGTTCACCCAAACGTCGTGAGATTGGTCATGGCAACTTGGCACGCCGTGCGATTACTCCGGTATTGCCATCAGCAGAGCAATTTCCTTATACACTCCGTGTTGTATCTGACATTACCGAGTCTAATGGTTCTAGCTCAATGGCAACCGTGTGTGGTGGCTCTTTAGCACTTTTAGATGCAGGTGTTCCGATCAAACAACCCGTTGCTGGAATTGCGATGGGCCTTATCAAGGAAGGTGATAAATTTGCAGTATTATCCGATATCTTGGGTGATGAAGACCACTTAGGCGACATGGATTTTAAAGTAGCAGGAACTCAATACGGAATCACTGCATTGCAAATGGACATCAAAATCACCGGGATTACTAAAGAAATTATGGCCGCAGCACTTGATCAAGCAAAAGCAGGTCGTATGCACATTTTGGGCCTAATGAATGAAGTCATCAGCACGCCTAATGCAATGTCTCCTTATGCCCCACGTATTTTTACCCTAAAAATCAATCCTGAGAAAATCAAAGAAGTGATTGGTAAAGGTGGTGCGGTAATTCGGTCTATCACTGAAGAATGTGATGTTTCTATTGACTTGGAAGATGACGGTACGGTGAAAATCTTTGCTGCCGAAAAACGCAAAGCTGATATGGCTATTGCCCGCATCAATGACATTATCGCTGAAGTGGAAATCGGTAAAATCTATGAAGGAGCCGTGGTTCGCATTGCTGAATTTGGTGCCTTTGTCAATATTTTGCCCAATCGTGATGGCTTGGTACATGTTTCACAAATTCGCGAAGAACGCGTTGAAAAAGTCGAAGACTTCTTGAAAATGGGTGATATTGTTCGTGTTAAAGTCTTGGAGATTGACCGTCAGGGACGGATTAAATTGACCATGCGTAACTTGGATGAAAATCCTTCCTAAATCCTTCCTTTAAAAAGGGAAGGACTTGAGCCCCTCTTTTGTCAAAAAAGGAGGGGCTGGGGTGGATTAATAGGAGCTTATCTTGCGTTTTTTAGATGATTTTTTTCCAGCTCTACTCTTTTTTATTGTCTATAAATTTTATGGCATCTATTGGGGAACTTTTGCTTTAATCATTGCAAGTGGGATTCAAGTTCTCTATATGCAACTGCGCTATAAAAAAGTACAACCCATCTATTGGATCAGCTTTTTATTAATCCTCATCTTTGGGGGCGCAACTATTCTATTTCGCGATCCTAAATTTTTACAATGGAAAGTTTCAATTATCAATTGGTTAATGGGCTGTGCATTCTTATTAAGCCATCTTTTTAAACGTACCTTAATCGAATTACTTATTTCTCGCAATCAACCCGTACCCCTACCATTCATTATTTTGCGTAAGCTTAATTTTATTTGGGCCATGTTCTTTTTATTTTTAGGTACATTAAATATTTATATCGCTTACCATTTTTCAATGGACTTATGGGTAGACTTTAAAGTGTTTGGTATTTTTGGCCTTACAATTCTTTTCATTATCTTACAAACGGCGTATCTTATGTATCTGATGAAAAAAATCCGTAAAGGGCCTTATTGATTAACCTAAACCTCAAAAATCAAGACTTCATCAATGCTACAAAGGTAGTACTGGTCACTGTTTTAACCCTCACACTGGTCCACAAATTTACTTCGCCTTTAGGCATGTATTTTGCTCTATATATTTCTGCGTGCGTAGTCATGATGCAAGCAGGCGAAGCTAAGAGTGCACAATTTGTAAGTATGCTGATTGCCGGAGCAGCATTTTTATTCTTCTTGGCCTTTGGCTTGATTGTCAGGCCCCACCCAATTCTCAGCAATACTGCATTAATAGTTTTCGCCTTTATTGCGTTCTACCTCCCAAATGTCGGCTGGAATTATAAGCTCCCCCCCGTGCTGGGAATTATTTTTTATGTACTTGTGATTAGCATGTCACAAGCAGCGCCTTTTGCATCAAGCCTTACTGCCGGGAGTATTGCCGTTATTGTTGCTATTGCAGTTTATTTCTTCTTCTGGCCTTATGATGTAAAACATGAACTGACTTTAACTGCTCAAACCACGTTGTATGTTTATCGCAACCTTTTACAAAGTTATACAAAAATGATACGCCGACCAAAATCAAATGAGCATATTCTAGAAGACGCACAAAATATCTTAAGTGACATTACCAAGCTCCTAGCCGGTTATGAAAAACTAAACGAAGGAGCCTCCCTTAAAAAAGAAGAAGTGGATTATTTTGATGCACTCTACCTTGATCTGTATTCTCTTCTGCAGATCAACACCATGCTAGTAGAACGTTTTCCAGTGTTGAATACGGAAGCACGCTTAATTGCCCAACAAATCTTACGCAATCTCATTGGCCAATTACAAATGCTTGAATATCGTTTTGATGCAATGGTTCCCCACTCTCTCATTGCTAAAAACATTATTGGCAAAAGCCTCAAACTTGGTAAAGCCATTACGGAAACTTTGAGTTTGCATAAGCAAAAAGTCCATAAGCCCCGTATTAGTGATGAAGAATTTAGCCGCCTTTTAGAAAAACTGATCGCTGATCACAGTGATGTCAATAAGCGTTTTGCCTTTGGTTTATTAAGAATACAAGAGCTATTAGATCAAATTCACAGCCTACAAGAAAATGTTCCTTTTAATGTCAACCAAGCCATATTTTTATAAAATAGGAGCCCTTATATGATTATTGCTTATTCTCATTATGATCACTTATTACAGCAGAATACTATTACTGCAGAAAATCAAGCGATGCTAAAAAATGCAATGTGGATCGACTTAATTTCGCCCTCCACCGCAGAAAAAGAAATGGTAGAACATCAACTCAATCTATCAATTCCCACGCGTAACGAAATGCGTGATATTGAATTATCAAGCCGTCTTTATACAGAAAAAAAGACGCTATTTATGACGGCAAGTATGCTTGCACATGCAGATTCCTCTGAGCCACAATATGATGCAGTGACTTTTATCTTAAATCAAAAACAGCTCATTACCTTACGCTACATTGAACCACATGTGTTTCGCGTATTTACGAGCAAGCTTGCTCACTCAGAAAACCCTGATGCGCTTATGATATTGTTGGGATTGCTTGATGCATCTACTGAACGTCTTGCACATATCCTTGAAACCATTAGCCATCACTTGGAGAAGTACTCTAAAATGATTTTTCGCCCCGAAAAACTAGCTCCAGAATCCCCAAAGATCGATTATCAGCAACTCTTGCAACATATTGGCATTAGTGCTGATATCAATAGCAAAGCCCATGAAAGTTTAGTTGCCTTTAACCGTCTCATTATTTTCCTCACTCATTCACCATACGTCACTATCAACAAGCATAGGCAATTGCATTTAGACACTTTACAAGAAGACATTAATGCCTTAAGCGAATATACTAATTTTATTTTCAATAAAGTCAATTTTCTCTTAGATGCAAGTTTAGGTCTGCTGAGTACAGAACAAGATCGCGCTATTAAAACGCTATCTGCTGCTGCACTCATTTTTTTACCCCCAACGCTTATTGCCAGCATTTATGGAATGAACTTTCACTTTATGCCAGAGCTTTCCTGGCATTTTGGCTATCCAATGGCCCTTGTTCTTATGGCATTATCAGGTTGGCTCCCTTATCGATATTTTAAAAATCATACCTGGCGTTGAAATATCCTTATGAGCTTAACAATAATTTTGGCGCGATATCAATTGACTTTAAATTAATCATTGGTTTAAAATGAATCACTTTATCTTAATGGAGTCATCATGCTTAAAATTTGGGGGCGTAAAAGTTCGTCTAATGTAGAAAAAGTATTATGGTTGGCGGAGGAGTTAGGTCTACAGTATCAACATATTTCTGTGGGTGGTACTGCAGGTATGCTCGATACACCTGAATTCTTAGAACTAAATCCACATAGTCGTATTCCTGTTATTGAAGATCAAGAAATTGTAGTTTGGGAATCACATGCTATTTTACGTTATTTAGCAGCATGCTATGGCCAAGGCACTTTTTGGTTAGAAGACCCAAAGCGTCGTGCCAAAATCGATAGTTGGATGGATTGGATCCAAACAACACTCCAACCGGAAATCATGTATGGTATCTTTATTGAAATGTATCGGCCCGTGAATGGCAAGACCAACTGGGAAACTGTACATAAAAATGTTGCTACCTGTTCCACACACATGCAACTTCTCGAGCAAACCATTGCCGGACAAAATTATCTATGTGGCAATTCCTTAAGCCTCGCGGATATTCCCTTAGGCGTACTGCTTTATCGTTATTTCACTTGCGAAATTGACCGCCCCAGACTGCCCAATATCGAAGCCTATTATCAGCGCTTGCAAGGACACACTGCTTATTGCGAACAAATTATGTTACCTTGGGATGATTTAAAAGGGCGCGTGGGATAATGAAAATTGTTAAGCCCATGCACCCAGTGTAACAGTATTGGTACTCATAATTCTCACATTTAGAGTTCCATTTTTAAGAAAGAGTTGGCTCCATCATTCTGCGGTCAGTCATTCCACCTACGCTAGGAACACGTAACAATCTAAAAGTCTCTGCGCTAGGAGTAACAACGTCTGTTGCAGCAGCAGGGGAAGGTGAGACAGTAGCTCCAGCACTCGCTACACCCAAACCCGCGGGGGTAACAGCAACAGTAGTGGATCCTACTGGCGGCATACCCGTTAATAGATTACGGCTCCCAGGAACACGTTGTAGTCGTCGGACCATTATTTCGCCTCCGTCGGTTACTATTTCTGTTTCGTTTCTTAGATTGATTCGATGGGCACTATCCTGATAACTTGTAAGCCCCTTTTTGTCTCGAATGATCTCCATTGCCAAATGAGGATGCCCTGTAAATAATGCTAGACCAGCATTAAACATTTTGATGGATGCCTCAAGCCCACCCATTACATAAGAAATAAATAACAAAGCAATTAAAGGAATGGGCGCCCCACCTTGAGCTGCAACCACAGCAATTGCTATACCTGTTAAAAGATTCCAAATGTGCGAGCCAATTGCATTTAACCACCGCTTTACTGATCTAGACTCTATTAGGTCATCATGTAATACAGCCAATAATTGTTGATTTCCAGCCCAAAAAACTATAGATGCTAATAAGCTAGACAGAGTCAGAATAGCAGTTAAGGCAATATGTTGTTTCAGAGGAACAGCAATATTCTTGGCAAAAATATCGTCTTGGTTTTTTGGATCTTGATAATAATCAGTAATCAGTTGCGCCATAATAATCCAGTTAATCGCAGCAGAGCCAACATTCAGTATGTGCCCAGTAATGTTATAAGCTTTTTGCCTACGACTTGATCCAAGACTAAATAGTTTAACAAGATCGCGCGGCCTTGTTAATAATGAACGCAATAAGGTATTAGCACTAAGAGTCGTTATAAGAGTTGCAGTACAATAAAAAGAACGATTTGCAACTGTAAGGAGCATTGCCAAGCGTGGCTTATCCTCTACAAAAGTCTGCATTCCTAATTTTTCCGTAACCGCCTCAATACCGATATAATTGGCAATATTTGCATTAACTGCAAACATCAACGCCAACCCTAAAGCAAGTATTTCACGGAATTTTCGTGGCAAGTTAAAGCGTAATATCAACAATAAAATTAAACCTGCGTCGGTGGCCGCTGCCGGAATGGCTGCTATTCCAAAAAAAGGGATCGCTGCAGGCGCTTTTGCTGAAGGTTCCATACTTAACACCCCAAGCCCGTAAATTGTTGCCGCTACAACTCCTGCCAATGCTAATCCGGTTACGACTTGTCTAGAAGTATTAAAACAATTTCTCCCATGCATATTTCCACTCCAGTTGACTGTTTTTTTATTTTAAATATATATAAATATTTTTTTATAGTCAACAAATTATTCCCAGGAACATTCTGGGGTTCCAAGCATTAAAGTAGAATTTGTGTCATTTGCGTAGTTAAATCCCTGTAATTTATAGAACTATGGCTTTTTAAAAAAATCATTCAGAGTCACAACCCCACAGATTAAATCATCGGCATAAAAGTTATTTTTCAAGCCGTCCACCGAAACCATCACCATAAATAATTGCTTCTTTGTATTCGTCTGCTCTCTAAATACTGTAATGGTCAAGTAAAACAGGACAGATTTTTACTTCGGTTACAAGGGATTGATGAGTACTGATGCAAAGCATGGGTTTATCCAGAACCTGGTCGTCACTCCTGCAAATGAAGCAGAATCACCGGGGCTAGAGGCACAGTTTTATTGGAAGGCGATGTATTATACAACCTATTAAAGACACTAAACTTGAGGGATCTTGCAGCCTGGTGAGCGCAAGGAAGGCTAAAGTTGTAACTGATTGCCATATTAGGCTGGATTCCCGTCTACGCGGGAATGACATAAAGGCAGATTTTTTGCAAAAAATTCTTTCAAACTTCAGATCATTTTTGAAAAGCTAGTGACGCAGAGGTCTTTAACTTTAAGCCTAAACCCAATGCAACTAGCATGATCACAACATATAATATAGGTGTTAATAGGTAACCTGTTGGTAATAATGGCAATAGTAATACCCATATAGTTGCTGTCCCCATATTTAAAAAACTCATCATAGCCGATGCACTAGATTTATCTTCACTACTAGCCATGGCAAGTCCTGAAGCATTGGCATAGACAATACCTGAACCCGTATAAATCACTACCATAGGTGCAAATAACACAATGGGCCATAGATAATGTAATAAAAATGCAGTCATTAAAACAGTGATACCCAAAGCCATGAATATCAATCCAATTACAATTGCTTTTTGCGGGCTAACTCTCTTTGCACAATAACTAGCAATTGTAGAGCCTAAAAAAGTACCCATAGGTGGTAGAAAACTCCATAGGCCATAAGCTGATGGACTTAACCTCATAGTATTAATAGAAATAAATGGTGCCAATGCTGCAAATAAATAAATGATTGCTGTACCACACCCCATTAATAAGCCACAGGTAATCAATCGGGTATTTTTTAGAGTCTCTAGATATTTGCTAAAAATTTTTCTTAACTTCAAGGCCTCTTTATCTAAGCTTTTTGCAGTTTCAGCCATACGACTCACACCAAACAATAGAATTAGACCATAGATTGCTAAAAAATAAAAGCAACTCTGCCAACTAATATGTTGAACCAAATAACCCCCAATGGTTACTCCCAAACCGGGCATTACAGCAAAGGCTACAATAAGCTTTGCAATACGTTTAGTCGCCTCTGTCTGCTCATATGTATCTGCAACTAAGGTAAAACTCATTTTTAATCCTACTCCAGAACCCAGGGCCATAAAGCACCGACCTATGAGAAAAAGATAAAATGAATGCAATGGTGCGCTCAACACACAAATGAAACATGCAAAGATTTGCATTATAATGCCAATATACAATGCTACTTTACGACCATATCGATTGGCTAATGGCCCATAGAATAGTTGACCTATCGTATAACCCACTAAAAACAAACTGATCGTAAGTCCAACAATATTTTCACCCACCGCAAAATATTGTCCAATGATAGGTAATGCTGGTGTAAATAATACGGCATTAATAGAAGCAAAGGCAATCAGCATAAATAATAACAAAAATGAAGGCTTAATACCGTTAGCTAGATTCATAATTTTCCTTAATAATAAATTTGACAAATATAAATATATTTATTAGTATAAAAATAATTTTAACTATCTTACAACACAAAATGAATCCTGAATACAGAAAGACAAAAGCAAGTCCAGTTACATTTAAACCGAATCACAAGCAATTTTCACAAAAAACTTTGAAAAACATTGCAACCACTATATGCAATCATGGATATGCAATATTAAAAAATCAAAACCTTTCTCCAGATGGTCTGCTAAATGTTGCAAAACAATTTGGTGAAGTTGTGACTTTTGATCCAACATTAAGTTTTGCAAATCAAAGTAGCGATAAAAAAATCTTGACTATTTCTAATGTGGCAAGTGATGGCAAATTAATCAAGAATTTTAAAGGGGCAGACCGTTGGCATACAGACAACGACTTTTATCCAAGCCCACGAAACCATGCATGGACTTTCCTTTACTGCAAAACGGCACAAAAAGCTGCAGGTACAACTATGTTTGCTGATTGCTATAATCCCGCAGAAAAATTTTCTGCAGAAATGTTAGATCACTTTAACAATTTAAAAATCGTAGTAGATCCAAATCAATTACCAGACTTTGAAGAAGTAAGCGAACTCCCGATTGTCACGCATCATTTAATTCAAACTCACCCCATTAGTAATAAACCATTTCTTTATGTATCTGGCCCAGAGGATTTTATACAAATTGAAGGAAAAAATAGGCAAGAATCGCATATGCTGGTAAAACGTATTCATGATGTTTTGACTCAAGAACATAATGTGTATACTCATCATTGGGAAGATGGAGATTTACTGATTTGGGACAATTTAACTTCGCTACATAAAGCTGGTGCAATCGACCCCAATCAACCACGCATATTATATAGAGCTCAGGCCATAGTTGACACTAATTCAATTAATAACTTATTATGCTAATTTGTAATTTTCTACAATATTTCTTTGAGGAAATAAAGTCTAGCTATTACTTACAAAGCCAATTACACCATCACGCTGATCAAGTAACTCATTAAATTCGGTAAAAATCATATTCCCAGAATTGACCATATTATAGGAAGCCTGCTCGGCTTTCACCTCATTGGTCACTGGAAAATTGATGGCCCCACCCATGGTAGTTAAGGTAGGACTTACTGTATTTGTTAAATCGCCGTTACCATTAATATTCATATAACTTGGAATTTCTGGTAATTGGAAACTGGTATGTGATGCACCAGTATCAAATAGAGTATTATAAATTGTACCTTGAGCAGGCCCCCCATTCACTAAATAACTCACCGGAACAGCCCGATCATTCCAACAAGGGGAAGTCAAATCCGTTACCACGCCATTATTTCCACAATCGGTTGTATTCGAAAATGCATTGAGTTGTACGGTTGCATACGCTGCAATTTGACTTTGCGTGAGAAGACCCAACGTGAGTAATCCCCCGGCATGATTAATGATCGCCATTTGATTATAAGGATAAGGCAAAAATAGCTTCATGCTAACCTGATTATCCATCTCCATGCCAATAATAGCAGTATTCCCATCAGCGCCAATGGAACCATTGGGCAGAATGACTATCGGTGTATTAGCTGAGCTTGTAAGGGTTTGCCCCGTTGTGGTCAACATGCTAATTGAGCCATACGCTAAATAGCCTTGTATCGGTTTTTGACCTTGATCATAGGGAAGTGTTATTACAATATCGGTTCTTTGTATGTTTGGTCCAACATAAGATTCTTCAACCGCTGCTAATTCCGAGCCAGTATCAACTTCGGCTATAGCAGGGATTGTACTTCCGCCTACATAAACATTCATTGCCGTTTTATTACTGGCATAGTCTTCAGTGTGTACACTGAGCGTCGCAGGAACCCCAGAAAGATTAAGCATAGTCGAGCCTGACACGCCTACGATGCTAAAAGTCACGGGGACATTTTGAAAGTAATCACCACTATTTCGAGGCGAAAATTCTAAAGTGATCTGACACGTTTGTCCGGCCTGAACCCCTTGGCAGTTATTAGTAATTTGGGTCACGCTACTTGGCAAAGTATTCAAGATCACGCTATAGCTTCCCCGTGAATTATTGGTAAAATTTGCATTATTTAAAACCACATTATAGGTAATAGTATCTGTATTTCCCACATTTGCTGCAAAAACCGTTTCACTAGGGTTATCGGTACTCACATGAATATTCAATGCAGACTGGTCTTGACAAGCAGAAAAGCCCAAAAAAGACAAAACCCAACAATTTTGCAAAGACTTTTTAAAACGGTGTAACATATTTTTTCCTGGGTTAAACCGAAGTCCATTATGGCAAAAACCGCTAATCTGATCTAGCTTGATTTATAGTACTTGTTGGCATTTTGGTTAGTTATTTTTGTCTTCCATGACTAACATTATATCCACCACCTCTCCAACCACTGTGCCAGCCCTCACCACCAAAATCTCTGTGCCAATCCCCACCACCAAAATCTCTATGCCAACCCCAGCCACCATTATAACCATCTCTCCAACCACTACGCCAGCCCCAACCACCATCATAACCATCTCTCCAACCGTGATGATAACCATTCCATGTATGAAAATTTCCAGCAGCACTCTTAGAACTTTGATATCCCAGATGAGATGAATTGTCATTGTTTGAGGGAGTCACAGTACTTTTTTTAGGTGAAACGCCTTTTGCTACAGAACTATCTTGTTTTGAATTGCTTTCTGGATTAATCTGATTTGGCCTGCCCACTCCCTGAGTGGCTTGATTACTTCCAGAATTAACAGGGGCTGTATTATTAGATTCCGACTGATCATTTACAACTGACTTTACAGAATTATTTTCTGAACTACTGTTCGAAACAGCTTGGTTTAAAGAAATGCTTATGGCACCTTGATTATTCTGAGAATTAATAGCTACTGTATTGGTATCAGAATTTACATTGATATTCTGAGTAGAAGTGTTCATCAATGTATCTGTACTCATACCCCCTATATTTAGTGAACCCGTTTGTTTAATAAGATTATTACACGGCGTTGAGACATTATTATTTATTGAGGTCAATGTATTGCACGTGGCAGAACCCGCCATTACAGCTGTGGAAAATACGAATTCTATAATCATGACACTTAATGCTAGGATCCATTTGCTATTGGTATTCATTTTTATTCTCCAATTTATTTAATTATACTACTTTTATTATATAAAGTATATATTTAATATTTTTATGGTGTTTGTATTAGAGTGTTACAATATAACTGTGTCATAGATTAAGACTAAGGCTGAACTGCATTCACTATAGCAAGTCGCACTGCTTCGGCACTGAGTTGGCCAACGAGAATTTCATCAGCCGGTTCACCACCACTTGCAAGGCAAAAAACAATATCCCCATCAAAACTGGTAAAGCAAGGTCGAATAGATTGAGCTATTCCAGCACTGGCCATTTTACCAATGCGAATTAAAGCTTCCTTGCCAAAATGGGAATTAATAAATATTGCCACAAGCGTTGTATTCATTAAACCATCACTAATTGAGTGGAGTTGTATATTCCCTTTCATTAATATGGCAGCAGAATCAACAAATTCCCCCTGCTGTTTTGCACCTGCAATAATCTCCCCCTTTGCATTAACAATATCACCAGTCGCATTGACAACTACATACGCTCGAACTACCAACGCATCTGGCCCTGCTAACTCAGCAAAACCAAAACCACCCGACATCGGAGTAAAGCGCCTATCCAGTTTACCAACTTGAGCACCCGTTCCAGCTCCCACTTGTCCTTGTGTAGGAGCCTCGCTGGTAGCTTGCCGACAAGCTTGATATGCATCAATAGGCTTTGGAGCCATTGCTGAGCCTAAAAGAAGATCAAAAATGCAAGCTGCAGGGACAATTGGCACAACGCAGGAGTCAATGGCAATTCCTTGTTTACGCTCTCGCAACCACTCCATTACACCTCCTGCTGCATCTAAGCCATAGGCACTACCACCGGTGAATAATAATGCATGGACTTGATCTACTATAAAGCCACTATTAGTAAAGGGAAGAACCTCTCGTGTCCCTGGCGCTGAACCACACAGCCATACCCCACACTTCAAGGCCTCTTCAAAGAGAAATACAGTTAGCCCTGTTTGATTCCGGACATCTGTGTAATGTACAACCTTGAGATTAGAAAACTCCATTTTCGCTTTATGCCTTAATAGCTAAAATACAAGCTTAATCCTTAATAAATTCATAATCAAGAATGTATTTGAGGCCCATCACATACTGCACTGATCGCAGTCTTACGCATTGTTACCAAACTTCAGAACAGATAACTCACCAGGAATTCGTAAGAGACCATCAATACTCATTCTAGCTTCTTAATTTGATTGGCTATAAACATAAAATTGAGTACCGTTATTGCTAATAGCATAGATATTACCGTTAGTAGTATCTGAACCCACAATTGCATAGGGGGCATTACTAGATCCGAATGGATTACCAAGATCAGTCCAAGCACAAGTCATACTAGGCACACTACCCGATAACTTACATATTTGTACATCTGGATTTCCGCCGTTTACTGTATTACTATTGGTATGATTATCATAATAAAATGTTCCACCCAGGTTACCGCCAATCACAAGCTCAGATTGGCCATCATATTGAGTCCACACCAAAGAAGACATAACAAATCCTGAAGGGAGAGCAATTGTATTATAGGTATTGCCTAATGAACCACCGAACCCTAAGGTTTCGGGGTAGATTGCATATATCTCATTACCGGCAGTTACATCAGAATATATGTAGATGTTACCAGAGGTATCCCGAGTGGCTAAATATAAAGTGGTTAAATCTTCTGGATAAGCAGGATACATATCATCTGAAATTAATCCAATGGGAGATTTAGTATTACAATCCCCAACATCATCACAAATATAAGCATAATCAGCATCATTGAAATGAGCAGTTGATCCGACCATTACCAAAAAGTCATTTCCAGTAGCAGTATTATCCTCAACCATGATCTTATAGGGTGCATAAATAGGCGTTGCAGCTGGTTCATTAGCATCTGTGTTGATATACAAACTATTATGAATTTCCAATCCACCTGTTGCAAGAATATCCCACACCCCTCTGCTGGAATTATAAGCAATTGCACCCGCTGGCTCAGAAATTATCCCA
>JACCDN011187954.1_pt1 | contig 16202 bp, 13 predicted proteins | sample 7441691 | NCBI WGS metagenome assembly JACCDN01 (sample SAMN15323439, study PRJNA562643) | freshwater metagenome | isolation source: river surface water | place: USA:Blue River Watershed | collected 2017-08-16
GGGCTTTATCGACACGCATGGCCACCTCAAGATCATTGACCGCGTGAAAGACGTGGGACGCATTCACGGCGGTGTCAACGATGGCGCTATGTTTGCGCCCAAATATGTTGAAAACAAACTCAAGTTTTTCCCGCACATCGCAGAAGTGGTGGCCTATGGCGACCAGCGCGAAAAAGTGTGCGTGATGATCAACATCGACTTCGATGCGGTGGGCAACTGGGCCGAGCGCCGCAACTTGCCCTATGCCGGCTACACCGATTTGGCGCAAAAGCCCGAGGTGTATGAGCTGATCAAAAACTGTGTCGAAAAAGTCAATGCCGACTTGGCCGAAGACGCTCTGTTGGCCGGCAGCCAGGTCAGCCGCTTCTTGGTCTTGCACAAAGAGCTGGACGCCGACGATGGCGAATTGACCCGCACCAACAAAGTCCGCCGTGGCTTTATTGCTGAGAAATACAAGCCCTTGGTGGATGGCTTGTACGAGGGCAAAACCGAGCAGTTCATTGAAACCGTCGTCAAGTTTGAAGACGGCCGCACCGGCAGTGTGAGCGCCACGCTCAAGATTTCCGACGCCAAGACATTCACACCCGTGAAGGCAGCAGCATGACCAAAAAAATCGGTGACGTCATCCTCGACGTCAACAACATCAGTTTGCGCTTCGGCGGCGTGAAGGCGCTGACCGACATTTCGTTCAACGTGCGCGAGCATGAAGTGCGGGCCATCATTGGACCCAACGGTGCTGGCAAAAGCTCCATGCTCAACTGCATCAACGGGGTCTACCAGCCGCAAGAGGGCAGCATCACGTTCCGGGGGCAAAAGTTTGACCACATGAACAGCCGCCAAGTGGCTGAGATGGGCATTGCCCGCACGTTCCAAAACTTGGCGTTGTTCAAGGGCATGAGCGTGATCGACAACATCATGACCGGGCGCAATTTGCGCATCAAGAGCAACCTGTTCTTGCAGGCTTTGCGCATTGGCCCCGCCCAGCGCGAAGAAGAAGAGCACCGCGAATTTGTCGAGCACATCATCGACTTTCTCGAAATTCAGGCTTACCGCAAGACGCCTGTGGGCCAGTTGCCCTATGGCTTGCAAAAACGCGTGGACTTGGGCCGTGCTTTGGCCATGGAGCCCCAAGTGCTGTTGCTGGACGAGCCCATGGCCGGTATGAACATGGAAGAAAAGCAGGACATGTGCCGCTTTATTCTGGATGTGAACGACGAGTTTGGTTCGACCATCGTGTTGATCGAGCACGACATGGGCGTGGTGATGGATATTTCTGACCGCGTGGTGGTGCTCGACTACGGCAAAAAAATCGGCGACGGGACTCCCGAAGAAGTGCGCAACAACGAAGAAGTGATCAGTGCCTATTTGGGCACCAGCCACTGAGGAGAACAAACATGGCATTTTTCCTGGAAGCTCTTTTTGGTGGTCTGATGGCCGGCATGCTTTACGCGCTGGTGGCGCTGGGCTTTGTGCTGATTTTCAAAGCCTCGGGCGTGTTCAACTTTGCGCAAGGCGCCATGGTGCTGTTTGCCGCTTTGGCCATGGCCCGTTTTTCAGAATGGATTCCTGATTGGCTGGGCCTGGAAGACAAATTCTTGGGCAACTTCTTGGCGTTTGTGATCTCGGCCGCCATCATGCTGTTGCTGGCTTGGTTGATTGAACGCTTGGTGTTGCGCCACTTGGTCAACCAAGAAGGCGTGACGTTGTTGATGGCCACTTTGGGCATCACTTATTTCTTGGACGGTTTGGGTCAAACCATTTTCGGCAGCGATATTTACAAGATTGACGTGGGCATGCCCAAAGACCCGATCTTCTTGTTGGACTCGGTCTTTCCTGGTGGCGTTTTGGTCAACTTGGAAGACGTTTATGCCGCCTGCATTGCTGCTTTGTTGGTGGTGGTGTTGTCGCTCTTCTTCCAAAAAACCAGCACCGGACGCGCTCTGCGTGCGGTGGCGGACGACCACCAGGCCGCCCAGTCGATTGGCATTCCCTTGAACCGCATCTGGGTCATTGTTTGGTTTGTGGCCGGTATCACCGCCTTGGTCGCCGGCATCATCTGGGGCTCCAAGATGGGCGTGCAGTTCTCGCTGACCACGGTCGCCTTGCGTGCGTTGCCTGTGATTATTTTGGGCGGCCTGACCTCGGTTCCGGGCGCCATCATTGGCGGCCTGATCATCGGCGTGGGCGAAAAATTGTCTGAGGTTTACCTTGGCCCCATGGTGGGTGGCGGCATTGAGATTTGGTTTGCCTATGTGCTGGCGCTGGTCTTCTTGTTGTTCCGACCCCAAGGCCTGTTCGGCGAAAAAATCATTGACCGCGTGTAAGGAGATACAAGATGTTTTACAGAGAAAACGGTCAATTCAAAACCACCTACCGCAAAGACCAGCAGATCTTTGCCATCGCGCAAGACCGCTGGGCCATCTTGGCGCTGCTGGCCTTCGCTTTCGTTGGCGTGCCATTCTTGGTTGACGAATACATGTTCCGGGCGATCTTGATCCCGTTCTTGATTTTGTCTTTGGCGGCTTTGGGCGTGAACATCCTGGTCGGCTACTGCGGTCAGATCTCGCTGGGCTCGGGTGCGTTCATGGCGGTCGGCGCTTACATGGCCTACAACACCTACATCCGAATTGAAGGCATGCCTTTGATCTTGGCGCTGTTGTCGGGTGGTTTGTGCGCCACCTTGGTCGGCATTTTCTTTGGCGTGCCCAGCTTGCGCGTGAAAGGCTTGTACTTGGCTGTGGCCACTTTGGCGGCACAGTTTTTCTGCGATTGGGCTTTCTTGCGTGTCGGTTGGTTCACCAACAACAACCCCTCGGGCTCGGTCTCGGTGTCCAACCTGAACGTGATGGGTTTTGGCATCAACACACCGCTTGAAAAATACCTGTTCTGCTTGGTCTTCTTGGTGGTGTTTGGCTTGTTGGCCAAAAACTTGGTGCGCTCGGCCATTGGCCGTGAATGGATGGCCATTCGCGACATGGACGTGGCCGCTGCGGTGATTGGCATCCGTCCGGTTTACGCCAAACTGAGCGCCTTTGCGGTCAGCTCTTTCATCGTGGGTGTGGCGGGCGGCTTGTGGGGCTTTGTCCACTTGGGTTCTTGGGAGCCCGCGGCGTTCTCCATTGACCGTTCCTTCCAGCTGCTGTTCATGGTCATCATTGGCGGCATGGGCTCCATCATGGGCAGCTTTTTTGGTGCCGCCTTCATCGTGATCTTGCCGATTTTCCTCAACCAGTTCTTGCCCTTTATGGGGGATCTGTTCGGCGTCACCATTTCTACGGCGGCTGTGTCGCACACCGAATTCATGATCTTCGGAGCCTTGATTGTGTGGTTCCTGATCGTGGAGCCCCACGGCTTGGCCAAGCTGTGGTCGATTGCCAAACAAAAACTGCGTATTTGGCCTTTCCCTCATTGAGTTTTTATTTTTCCCCCGTGCTTCCCATTTTTTAAACAGGAGACAAACCATGAAACTTCGTCAACTCGCTCTGGCCACCACGGTGGCTGCTGCAGGTCTTGCCAGCGCGCTGGTCAGCACTGTGGCTTCTGCTCAAAACAAAGAGCAGTTCTTCCCTGTGCTGGTGTACCGCACCGGTGCTTATGCCCCTAACGGTGTGCCATTCGCCAACGGCTATGTGGACTACCTCAAGTTGGTCAACGCGCGTGGCGGTATCAACGGCGTGAAGGTCAGCTTTGAAGAGTGCGAAACCGGCTACGCCACTGACCGCGGTGTGGAGTGCTATGAGCGCCTGAAGGGCAAAAACGGTGGCGCGACCGTGTTCCAACCGCTGTCCACCGGCATCACCTTTGCGCTGACCGAAAAAGCGCCTGGCGACAAAATTCCTTTGATCACCGCAGGCTATGGCCGCAGCGAATCGGCTGACGGCGGCGTGTTCAAGTGGAACTTCCCATTGGCTGGCACTTACTGGGTGGCCGGTGACGTGATCATCCAAGACATCGCCAAAAAAGCGGGTGGCGCTGACAAACTCAAGGGCAAGCACATTGCTTTGGTTTACCACGACAGCCCGTTCGGCAAAGAAGCCATCCCTATCTTGCAAGAGCGTGCTGCCATGCACGGCTTCAAGCTCAGCCTGTTGCCTGTGACCCACCCCGGTGTGGAGCAAAAGTCCACTTGGCTGCAAATTCGCCGTGACCGCCCTGACTACGTTGTCAACTGGGGCTGGGGCGTGATGAACTCCACCTTGCTCAAAGAAGCCCAAGCGACCGGCTATCCACGCGAAAACATTTATGGCGTGTGGTGGGCGGGTGCTGAGCCCGATGTCAAAGACATCGGCATGGGCGCTAAAGGTTACAACGCCATCACCATGCAGCACGGCACCGAAAAAGGCTCTGCTGTTGTGAAAGAAGTGCTGGAGAAGTTGCACGCCAAAGGCCAAGGTACTGGCCCCAAAGACGAAGTGGGTGAAGTGCTGTACATGCGCGGTTTGTTCAGCGCCATGTTTGCGGTGGAAGGTGTGCGCCAAGCCCAAGAGAAGTACGGCAAAGGCAAAGTCATGACCGGTGAGCAAGCCCGTTGGGGTTATGAAAACCTGAACCTGACCCAGCCTAAGTTGGACGCGTTGGGCTTCAAGGGCGTGCTGCGCCCCATTTCCACCTCATGTGCTGACCACATGGGCGCCAACTGGGCCCGTATCCACACATGGAACGGCACCAAGTGGGAGTTCTCCAGCGACTGGTACCAGGCCGATGAGCAGATCATCAAGCCAATGGTGAAGGCCGCTGCCGACAAGTACGCTGCAGAGAAGAAGATCACACGTCGCTCTCCTGCAGATTGCCAGTCTTGATCTGACCCCCGGACCTGCCGTGCAAGCGGCAGGTCGTCAACTGCAGCGGGCACCTGCCCGCCAGCAGTTGCCACATGAAACCTTTGCGTGCAGCGGTTTCATGTGGCTTGAACCCCAAGAGTAAAGAAAAGGCAAAGTCCATGAGCGAGAAAAACATTGTTCTGAATGTCAATGGCATTGAGGTCATTTACAACCACGTGATCTTGGTGCTCAAGGGCGTCTCCTTGCAGGTGCCTGAGCAAGGCATCGTGGCCTTGTTGGGCGGCAACGGCGCGGGCAAAACAACCACCTTGCGCGCCATCTCTAACTTGCTGCAGGGCGAGCGTGGTGAAGTCACCAAAGGCAGCATCGAGCTGCGTGGCGAACGCATCGAAAACCTCACGCCTGCAGACCTGGTGAATCGGGGCGTGGTGCAGGTCATGGAAGGCCGTCACTGCTTTGCCCACCTGACCATTGAAGAAAACCTGATGACCGGCAGCTACACCCGCACCGACAAGGGCGAGATCTCGGCCAATTTGGAAAAGGTCTACACCTATTTCCCACGCCTGAAAACGCGTCGTACTTCTCAAGCGGCCTACACCTCGGGCGGCGAGCAGCAAATGTGTGCCATTGGCCGCGCGCTCATGACCAACCCCAGTGTGATGTTGCTCGATGAGCCCTCGATGGGTTTGGCGCCTCAGATCGTGGAAGAGGTGTTCAACATCGTCAAAGACTTGAACGAGAAAGAAAAAGTCACTTTCTTGATCGCCGAGCAAAACACCAACATGGCCCTGAAGTACGCCGACTACGGCTACATCATGGAGTCGGGCCGCATTGTGATGGACGGCGCCGCAGAAGACTTGCGCACCAACGAAGACGTGAAAGAGTTTTATCTGGGCATGGGTGGCGGTGAGCGCAAGAGTTTCAAGGACGTGAAGAGTTACAAGCGTCGCAAGCGTTGGTTGGCCTAAGGCCTCGCCTGCAACCCGCTTCACCGTCATCGCAGATCCGCAGAAAGAAAGCCATGTCTCAGCACTTTGATGCCTTGGAAACGCGCGCGCCAGACGTGCGTGAAGCCGCCCTCATGGCCGCATTGCCCGCGCAAATTGCCCATGCCCAAGCCCACGCGCCTGCGTTTGCCGAGTTGTTGCAAGGGGTGGACCCCACGCGTATCAACAGCCGCGCAGCATTGGCGACATTGCCGGTTATTCGCAAATACGAGTTGCTCGAGCGCCAAAAGGCCGCGCGCTCGGCGGGCGGTTCGGTGTTTGGTGGCTTCAGCACCTTGGGTTTTGGTGCTGGCATGCCCCGCGTGTTTGCCAGCCCGGGCACCATTTATGAGCCCGAGGGCACGCGCAAAGACTATTGGCGCATGGCGCGCACCATGTTTGCGGCGGGCTTTCGCCCTGGCGAGTTGATTCACAACTGCTTCAGCTACCACTTCACTCCGGCCGGCTCCATGATGGAAACCGGCGCCCATGCGCTGGGTTGTACCGTGTTTCCGGGGGGCATTGGCCAGACCGAACAACAAGTGGCGGCGATGGCCGACTTGCAGCCTGCGGGCTACATTGGCACGCCCAGCTTTTTGAAAATCATTTTGGAAAAAGCCGCCGAGATGGGCCAAGCCTTGCCCAGCTTACGCAAGGCTTTGGTGTCTGGCGAAGCCTTTCCACCCAGCTTGCGTGACTGGATGAAGGCGCATGGCGTGGACGCCTACCAGTGCTATGCCACTGCCGATGTGGGCTTGATTGCTTATGAAACCGCGGCGCGTGAAGGCCTGGTGCTGGACGAAGGGGTGTTGGTCGAGATCGTGCGGCCTGGCACCGGTGACCCGGTGCCCGAGGGCGAAGTGGGCGAGTTGGTCATTACCACCCTCAACCCCGACTACCCTTTGATTCGTTTTGGCACCGGCGATTTGTCGGCCATCTTGCCCGGCACCTGCCCCACAGGCCGTACGGGCCAGCGCATCAAAGGCTGGATGGGCCGCGCGGACCAAACCACCAAAATTCGGGGTATGTTTGTTCACCCCGCCCAAGTCGCCGAAATCGTCAAGCGCTTTCCAGAAGTCAGCAAGGCCCGTTTGGTGGTGACCGGAGAGATGGCCAATGACCAGATGGCCCTGCATGTGGAGACCGATCACCTGGCAGATGACGCCCTCAAGGCGCGTGTGTCTGAGGCGGTACGCGATGTGACAAAACTCCGCGGCGATGTGCACTTGGTGGCACAAGGCAGTTTGGCCAATGACGGCAAGGTGATTGAAGACGCCCGCAGCTACCAGTGAGGGATGAAGCCTCAGCGTGTTTTTGGCCCTATGAGCGGCGGGGAAATTAGGGAAAGCGACTAAGTATTTTCCGCCATGGCAAGCCACAACTTTGGTTCTAGACTAATGAATCACTTTTGAGGTTTGAAAATGAAAAAACTGCTCGCTTTAGCTGCATTGGTCTCGGTTTCCGCTGGGGCTCTAGCCCAAGCCTTCCCCGGCTCAAAGCCAATTTCCATCGTCGTACCGTTCACCGCAGGCGGCCCGACTGACCGTGTGGCGCGCGATTTGGCCGAAGCCATGCGCAAGCACATCCCCGGCAGCAATTTCGTGGTCGAAAACGCCGCAGGTGCGGGTGGCACCATCGGTGCCACCAAAGTGGCCAAGGCCAACCCCGATGGCCACACTCTGTTGCTGTTCCACATTGGCATGGCCGCTACCCCTGCGCTGTACCGCAAGATTGCCTACAAGCCGCTGGAAGACTTTGAGTTTTTGGGCATGGTCAACGATGTGCCCATGACCTTGATCGGCAAGCCCCAGTTGCCTGCCAACACCTACCGTGACTTTGAAAACTACATCCGCGCCAATTCGGGCAACTTGAACATTGCCCACGCCGGTTTGGGTTCCGCCTCTCACATTTGCGGTTTGCTGTGGCAGTCCACTTTGAAGACCAAAGATGCGATGACCACCATTCCCTTTGGCGGCACAGCACCGGCCATGACCGCTTTGATTGGCGGCCAAGTGGATGTGATGTGTGACCAAACCACCAACACCACGGCGCAAATTGAGAGCGGCCGCGTCAAGGCCTTTGCCGTGACCACCGCCAAGCCCCTGTCTACCCACCCCGTGTTGAAGCACTACCCCAGCTTGCAGGAGATGGGTCTTAAGGGTTTTGACCTGACCATTTGGCACGGTTTGTATGCCCCCAAAGGCACACCACCCGCCATTACCAAAGTTTTGAACGAGGCCTTGAAGAAATCCTTGAAAGACCCTGAGTTCATCAAAAAGAACGAAGGTCTGGGCGCAGTGGTCGTGACCGACAAACGCGTTGAGCCCGAGGAGCACAAGAAGTTTGTGGCTGCCGAGATGATCAAAATCAAGGCTGCTGTGGACGCCGGCGGCAAGTACGCTGACTGATCAACCTTTTCAATAACCAGAAAAACCGCTCATTGAGCGGTTTTTTTGTTTGCGTAGCAGCTGTTACGTCACGTCAATTCACGTCTTCTGGCAAGCCCTTTTCTGTTTGACAGGCATAACGCCCTCAATACGCAAACCGCTCACTGCCGACAATGCCCAGTTTTTTCAGGCCGGCACGTTGTGCGCCTGCCAACACCAACGCAGTTGCCGCATAGGGTGATTGCGCATGCGATCGGATGTGCAACTCGGGTTGCGGTTGCACTGCGGCAGCCTCGGCCAGCTTCGCTTCTAGAGCGGCTTTGTCGGCCAGCAGTTGGCCATTCCAGCGAACCTGGGCATCGGCCTCTATCTCAATTTTGACCACCACGGGGTCGGCTTTGGCAGGGGCCGAGCTGGCCACGGGCATGTCCAAGTTCACGGCGTGCAATTGCGCCGGTATGGTGATGATCAACATGATGATCAGCACCAACATCACGTCGATCAAGGGCGTGGTGTTGATGTCCATCATCACCTCGGGTTCGTCGTTGTTGGGGGTGCCCAAATTCATGGCCATGTTGGTGTCCTCAATCGGCTTGCGTGGGGTTAAGGCTGCGGGTCGGTCACAAAACCCACCTGCACAATGCCCGCACGCTGCGCCGCGTACATGACCCGACCGACGGATTCGAAAGCGCTTTTCGCATCGCCCCGAATTTGCACATCGGGTTGGGGTTTCATGCTGGCAAATTTTTGCAAGCGCTCCACCAGTTCGGCGGGGTTTTGTACGGGGGTGTCATACAAGAAGATTTGACCGGCTTGGTTGACCGAGATGATCACCGTGTCGGGCTTGGCCACCCGCACCACGTTTTGTTCTTTGGGCAAGTCGACTTTGATGGACGTGGTCACCACCGGAATGGTGATGAGAAAGATGATCAACAGCACCAACATCACATCCACCAAGGGCGTGGTGTTGATGGTGCCGATAACCTCGTCGTCGTCTTGCTGGCCCAAAGAGGGGCCCAGATTGATGGCCATTATTTTTTCGCCGATGCCAAAACCACCGCATGCAATTCGGCACCGAAAGCATTGACTTCTTCCATCACCGCCTTGTTGCGCCGCACCAACCAGTTGTAGCCCAGCACTGCGGGCACTGCCACGGCCAGACCAATGGCGGTCATGATCAAGGCCTCTCCGACAGGCCCCGCCACTTTGTCAATGCTGGCCTGGCCGGACATGCCGATTTTGACCAGCGCATGGTAGATGCCCCAGACGGTTCCGAACAAGCCCACAAACGGCGCTGTTGAACCCACTGTGGCCAAAACGGCCAAGCCATCTTGCATGCGGCTTTGCACCGTGCCCATGGCCCGTTGAATGCTCATGGTGACCCAGGTGTTGAAGTCCACGGTGCCCAGCAACCCATCGTGTTTGGAGGCGCCTTCCAGTCCTTTTTCGGCAATAAAGCGAAACGGGCTGGCAGGGTCGAGTGCTTCGGTGGCTTGTTGCAACGAACCCGATCCCCAAAAGTCAGCTTGCGCTGCGCGCGCAAATTTCAGCATTTTGGTTTGCGCTGCAAATTTGCTGAAGATCACATACCAACTGCCCATGCTCATCAGCACCAAGATCAGCAGCGTGCCTTTGGCGACGGCGTCGCCTTGTGCCCACAAAGCGCCCAGACCATAAGGGTTCTGCTCAGAGGTGACGGCTTCAGGTGCGGCCATGGCGTGGCCAGTCAATACCAAGCCCGTGCACATAGCCGCCACGGTCAAGGTGTTTCGAAGGGTCAGCAGGTTGAAGCTTTTGTTGTGGAGGGTCATAACAATAGGGATCGCAAAAAATGTGGGGATGAGGGACGAGCGTCTTGTTTGAGCCAGATTTTCAATCAAGTCGCCAGACATATCGGATGGTGGTCCAAGCTTGTTCTGGCTTGCCATCCACCGTGGCGGGCTTGAACTGGCACTTGGACAAACCGGTGCGGGCAGCTTCATCGAGACGCTTGTAACCCGAGCTTTTTTCGATTTCGGACTGCACGATCTTGCCATCTACACCGACCAAAAAACGCAGAGCCACTGTGCCTTCTTCTTCCATGCGCCGAGAGGCGCTGGGGTATTCGGGTTTTTCACATTGGGCCATATTCACGTTGGCAGTGGTCCGAGCAGGGGCCGCAGGCTTGGGTGCCGCCACGGCAGTTGCGGCTGGACTGGCGGGAGCCGAGGTGTTGGCTGGTGCAGGGGGGGGGCTGGCGGCCGCAATGGCATTGGCATTGGCCTGCGCCACCACGGCCGGCTCCACCACTGTTGGCGCTGGGCTCTGAGGCGGCGTTTTTATCGGTGGGGTTTCGGGTTTCAGGAGAGGCGGTGGAACGGGTTTGGCGGGTTCAGGGCGAGGTTCAGAGCGCACTTCAGGGCGCCGATCTTCAAGCAGCAAGGCCTGCACCACCGTCGGCATATTTTGTACAACGGTGCGGTCGAGGCCTGCTTGCAGCGCGCCAAACAGCAGGGCATGCAAACCCACCACCCAGGCCCAACCCATCAGCTTTCGCTGAGGGGGGGATTGAAGGTAAGTGGAGGCGTTCATGGGGGCAATGTCCTGCACAAATAGGGCCATATGAGGGCGTATTTTGCGCGAGAAAACCCTTTTGAAACGCTCTGGCGGGTCAATCGACCCGGGGTCAGGGGGAAAACAAAACCACCAAAGCGGCGCAAGCCTCAAGGCTTGGCTTCTTCCGCCGCCGCCGCGTCGGCGGCCCTTTGCGCGAACTCGGCCCGCAGGGCTTTGAGTTTTTCACGCGGGTCTTCGCGGGTGGTGCTTTCGTCCAAGCGCATTTCGGCAATGAAGCGGCTGGGCAAACCCGCCACGGTATCGCGGCCTTTTTTGCGCCGCTGGGTCCAGCTGACCGACAAGCTGCGCTGCGCGCGTGTGATGCCCACATACATCAGCCGACGCTCTTCTTGCAGGCGCAGCAAGATGCCCTCGCTCATGGGGCCGGTGCTGTGGCCCGAATGGGTGTCGTCGTCGCCCAACTTAAATGGCAACAAACCCTCGTTCACGCCGGCCAGCATGACATGTGGCCACTCCAGGCCTTTGGACGCGTGCAGGGTGGAAAGCGTGACCACGTTTTGGTCTTTTTCACGCTCGCTCAAGGTTGAAATCAAGGAGATGGTTTGTGCCACTTCCAGCAAGTTTTTGGTCTCTGACGTTTGTGCGCCAGTTGCATCTTCGATCTCACCGCCACAACGGCCGGCCATCCAGTCACAAAACTCGAGCACATTTCCCCATCTTGCCGCAGCGACTTTTTCGTTGTCTTCGCCGTCAAACAGGTGCTGTTCATAGCCGATGTCTTTGAGCCAAGCCATCAAAAAGGCCAGTGCGTCTTCTTTGCCCAAGGTTTGCCGCGCACGGTGTTCGAGGTCGTTGATGTAGCGCCCAAATTCGTGCAAGCCGGAGATGGCGCGTGCATTTACTGCGCTCGGTAAGCTGCCCGCAAAAAGGGCCTCGAACAAGCTGAGTTTGTATTGCGTGGCAAAGGTGCCCAATTGCCCCAGCGTTTGGTGTCCGATGCCGCGTTTGGGTGACGTGATGGCGCGCAAAAAAGCCGGGTCGTCGTCGTTGTTGATCCAAAGCCTGAACCAGGCACACAGGTCCTTGATTTCGGCTTTGTCAAAAAAGCTCTGCCCGCCCGACACTTTGTAGGGAATGTTGGCGCGTCGAAGGGCTTGCTCAAACGGCCGAGCCATGTGGTTGGCGCGGTACAAAATGGCAAAGTCCTTGAACTCGCGGTGCTTGGATTCGAGCGAGTGACCACTGCGAATGGACTGAATGCGGGCAATCGCGCGGTCGGCTTCGTGCTCTTCGTTGACTGCATTCACCACCCGTACCGGTTCGCCTTCGCCCAGCTCCGAAAACAAGGTCTTCGGGAACAATTTGGGGTTGGGTTGAATCACATGGTTGGCGGCCCGCAAGATGGCGCTGGTGGAGCGGTAGTTTTGCTCCAACTTGATCACCTTGAGGTTTGGAAAATCCAACGGCAAGCGCTTCAGGTTGTCCAGCGTGGCACCACGCCAGCCATAAATGGATTGGTCGTCATCACCCACCGCCGTGAAGCGTGCTCGCTCACCCACCAAATGCTTCAGGACTTCGTATTGCGTGGCGTTGGTGTCTTGGTATTCGTCCACCAGCACATGGCCCATCTTGGCTTGCCAGCGCGCGCGCACTTCTGGAAAGTCGGCCAAGAGTTTCAGTGGCATGCCAATCAGGTCATCAAAGTCCACGCTTTGGTATGCCGCCAATCGGTCTTGGTACAGGCCCATGATGCGTGCAATCACGCGGGCATTGTCATCGGGCGCTTGGGCTGCAGCCTGCTCGGCATTCAGGCCCATGTTTTTCCAAAGACTGATGGTCCATTGCCATTGGCGAGCGGTAGCCGCATCGGTGGTGCCGCCACAGTCTTTCAAGATGCTGGTGACATCGTCGGCATCCATGATGCTGAACTGGGGCTTGAGTCCCAGCACGCCACCGTCTTCGCGCATGATCCGCACGCCCAAAGCGTGGAAGGTGCAAATCACCACATCCTTGGCCGCTCGGCCAATCAGTTGCTTGGCCCGCTCCCGCATTTCGGCTGCGGCTTTGTTGGTGAAGGTGATGGCGGCAATGCGTTTGGGTTCTAGCCCCGCTTCAATCAATCGCCCAATCTTGTGCGTGATCACCCGAGTTTTGCCAGAACCCGCCCCAGCCAACACCAAGCAAGGCCCCGAGACATAGTTCACGGCTTCGAGTTGGGCAGGGTTGAGTCCGGCAGACATGGGCGTTGGAGATGACGAGGCAAAGCGGGCCATCATAGCGGGTGAAGGCCCTGCTTGCCGGGTCATGCATCAGGGCAGTCAAGTCCCTGATGTTGAATGCTCCGAGTTACCGGAACGCGACTCAGAAGGTCTTCCGATAGGATGCGCCCAGCGTGTAGGCCTCGAGCTTGTTCGTCGGTCCGCCCATGCCCACTTGCAGTGTCCAGACACCGGTATCTTGTTGCGCCAATGCAAAGCCCAGTGAAGAGTTCCAAGTGGTCCTTCCAGGTCTGGGCACATCGACTTGACCCAATGCGGCTGCATTGGGGCCGATGCTGATGCGCAGGTCTTTGCCATTGAGATCGCGATCGATCGCCGCACGTCCAAAGAACCGCCATTGGCCTAGAGGTTTTGACTGAATCCAAGCCCCGCCGATGGTCAGTCGTTTGGACTTGTAAGTCAGATCGCCAAAGCTCAGAGACAAGGGGCTTTCAGATTCTGTGAAACCATCGACCGACACTTTTTCTTGGGTCAAGCTGATGTAAGGGCCGCCATGACCTTGCGCGATTTCTCCATTCCAGCCGCCCCCTAGGCGCATGCTGGTGTAAGTGCCCTGTGGGGCACTGTTGGCTTTGATGGTGGTGGTAGGTAAGACCAGTTGCCGTGTGAAATCGGTGTGGTCAATGTCGCCGTAAGCCGCGGTGGCATTCACATACCAATTGGGCGACAGCGCGACCGTGGTGTAGATCACGCCCAAGGTGTCCGTGGTGTGCAAATGACCGATTTTCCCGCCAAACTTCGTGTCGCCTTTGCTGTAGGAAAGAGCGCCACCCACCAGGGCATTTTTGGCCACCATTCTGTCGACGCCAAAAGAAGTCTTGAAAGTGTGGGCTTTCACAGAGGGTTCAATTTGGCTCGACGGTGTGCTGAAGTGACCCACTTCGGGGTTGATGTAAACATGCACGTCGCCCTCTTTGCGAACTTGGCCATTGTGGTCGGCCAAAGCACCGATGTTCAGCCGGCCTTCCAGTGATTGCGCGTGTTGACGAATGGCCACCATGGGGGCGACTACCAAGGCGCCGGCTTGCGCGATGGCTTGTAGCCCCGAATAAGCAAACTGACCAAAGAGCTCGTGTGCCTTGGCGCTGGGGTGTACGCCATCTGCAAAAAGATAGTTGTCTGGATTGCTGTTCAAGCAAGAAAGCGACGAATTGAATGCATTGTCGAGTCCAGTCGGGGTGGGGTTCAAGCCGCAGGCCGTGCCTCCCAACGCGTTGACATTGAAGCCGTATTTGACGGGATTGGCGATCACATCGCTGAGCAGTTTGTTCACATCCACCACCACAGCACCTGCTTGCGGGGCAGCGCTCATGGCGGTCGAGTTGAAGGTGCTGCTCATCGCACTCAACAATTGTCCCCCTTGAGCATTGGATTGCGCGACCAGTTGACCAAATGGCGTTTTCGCCAAATCGGGCAACAAAGCCACAGTGACAAACTTGGCGCCTGCGGCGCGCAACCGTTGGACTTGGACAGCAACCGAGCCCGCTTCAGTTGCAATGGCGGTCAGACCTTGTGTGACCGTGGCCCCACCCGCAGAGATGGTGCCAAATTGCGTGAACACATCGTTTGCACCGGCCCACAGAAAAATCAAATCGCCGCTGTCCAATGTGGGCTTCATCGCGAGCAATCGATCAACTTGGGTGGTCAGTGGCACCGTGGTGATGAGGTTTTGCGGTGCATAGCCAATGCCAACGGGATTGCTGACCCTGGCCCCGCCCTCGGCAAAAGCGCCACCCCCAACGCTGTTGGGGTTGATCTGATTGGGGCGCAGGTTCAAGTTCAGTTGCTTCGCCAAGTGCTCGACCCAAACCTTGCTGCTGCCATCGGGGTTGTTGTTGGTGAACCGGTATTGAAGGTTGGGCGGTGCTCCTTGGAAAATCATGGCGTTGCTGTAAGTCCCCACATCAGACAGTGAATCGCCCAATGAAAAGATGTTTTTAAACTCAACAGGCTGTGCTTGAGCGCCTAGGCTCATCAGTGCCAAGCTTGAGGCTATGCTGACGATTGTCTTTTTCATTGAATCACTCCTTGATGAGTTGCATAAATTAATTCATTGGTATGCTTTTTTAAATAGTAATTACCCTTTAAAGGCTCAAATGCCGTTTTATGCTGGTCTGACGGTCATCACATCCGTTTTCAATTCCGGTGGGGGCCTTTTGAACCGGTTTTCAGGATGAAAGGCCAAGAGCCTGTGCCTCGAACCCAGCCAGGTCGATGACTTAAAACGCGTTGAAACTGGCGCGCTGCACACCTTTTAGATCACGGCTGCTGTGTCGATGACGCGACTCTCCAAGTGCCCGACCCGCGCTCTTTTGCCACGACAATCAACCCATGTTTGAAGTCTTGCGCGTCACGTTTCCGTTTTTTGCATTGGTTTTTTGCGGCTACTTGGCGGCCCGCAAAGGGCTGTTGCCGCTGGAGGCAATTCCCGGGCTGAATGGATTTGTGTTGTTCTTTGCACTGCCATGCATGTTGTTTCGTTTTGGCGCCAGCACGCCCATCGCTCAGTTGTTGGATGCGGGGGTGTTTTTCACCTATTTGTTGTGCGCCATGGTCATGGTGGCGTTCAGCGTGGCGGTCAGCCTGAACAAACGCATTCGCTGGAATGACGCTTCTTTGGGCGCGCTGGTCGCGGCTTTTCCCAATACCGGGTTCATGGGCGTGCCTTTGTTGGTGGCCTTGCTAGGTCCTGAGGCGGCGGGCCCGGCCATTGTCACCATCGTGGTGGACATGGTGATCACCACATCGCTGTGCGTCGCCCTGTCGCGCATGGATGCCGCAGGCGAGCATGGTGCCGCCGTGGCGGCCCGCAAGGCGCTGGCGGGGGTGGTGCGCAACCCCATGCCGTGGGCCATTTCTTTGGGGGGCGCATTTTCGTTTTGGAACTACGAGCTGCTGGGCCCCGTCGGCAAAACCGTGGGCTTGCTGGCCGATGCGGCATCGCCAGTGGCTCTCTTCACCATTGGTGCGGTGCTGGCACGCTCGCAATTGTTGGCGCACCAACGGCCACAGGGTCCTTTGCGGGTGGGCGATTATTTGCCGGTCGCCTTGATCAAATTGTTGCTGCACCCCGTGTTGGTTTTTTTGGTGGCGGGCACCGCGGTGCAATGGGGCGTGCCCATCAGCCCATTTGCTTGGATGGTGATGGTGTTGGTGGCCGCATTGCCCAGCGCCAGCAATGTGTCGTTGTTGGCCGAGCGTTTGGGGGCAGAC
>JACCDN010518108.1_pt1 | contig 16199 bp, 13 predicted proteins | sample 7441691 | NCBI WGS metagenome assembly JACCDN01 (sample SAMN15323439, study PRJNA562643) | freshwater metagenome | isolation source: river surface water | place: USA:Blue River Watershed | collected 2017-08-16
ATCCGCGGCGCTTTAAGTGCCGCGGATGAAGCGGAGAGGGCACCTTAGGTTCCCTCTCCACACCTCACCCTCCTTCCAAAAATGCGAATGCATTTTTGGAAAAATCCCCTCAAACTCTATTTATGTAAGAGATCTTGAAATGTCCAAAGTCGAGGGCCAAGGTGTACCACCTTGGCCTTTGGAGGGGAGGGTTAAGGAAGCTTGTAGAGGGTGATCGCCCAGGCAACAACGGTTAGCGGTAGAGGATCTGGATGTCCAGAATTAGTTGCTACAAGAGAGAGTCTTGTCCCTGCGGAGACATTTTTTAAAATCCCACTGCCGTTCATTGTATTAATGATGTCAGGTTGCAGGGTAACTACGCCACCGACCGGATTTAGGTCTGCTGGGTCGAATACTTCATCGCGCACCAAGTAAACAGGAACGAGGAAGGTGGTGTCAGGGGTTGGGTTTTGTAAAATAGCAACCACATCTACCCAGTAATTCCCATCTTCACCGACAGTCACACCTGTAGGGGAGAGGTAAAGTCTGCCTTCTTTGAATCCTCTGTTGCGATTAAGAGAAAGGGGGGTCACATCTGGGTATGAGTTTGTTTCGATAGTGAACCAGTCAGTTGGGCCACCAGAAAACCCAGCACTTCCAAAGATCGGCTTAACAGCGTGCGTCTTTTGGCAACAACAGACGCCCATACTGCACTGAGGGGGAGTTTGTTCGAGCCCTTTTTTAGAAAGGTGAGATGCTTGTAGGGATCCCACAAGAAAAGAGCTGAGGGCTAACATCTGTAAAAATTTCATAAAACCTCCTTATAGATATGGTTTTGGTCTCAACCAAAAAAGATGTAAGATAAAAAATTTTTGGTCTTTTCAGACTATAAAGAAATTTTTTTTTGAGCGTTAGAAATTTTTCGATCGTCTAGATCGTGTACGAGAAGAAGAGGGGTAGCGCACATCCCCTAGATAAGGGACCATAAAGATAGCGACGATCACTTCCATCAAGACAGCTTCATAATTGAGGCTCTGTCCTACAGGTGAGAGAAGAAGGGGGAAAAACATGCCTAAAGTATTCATGGATCCGTGGAGTAAACCAACGAGAAGTAAGCTTTTTCCCGTCTTAAAATAAAGCCAAGCAAAGATAATCGAAAGAGAGAAGATATGGAGAGTAAATAAAAAGAAGGTAAAGAGTGTAAAAGAAGAGTTATACAAGTAAGTCAAAGGAATAAGCCATATTCCCCACATGAAACCCACTAACAAAGTCGAAAAAAGAGGACTTACATATTTTGATAGCCTCACTAAAGCGTAACCTCTCCATCCAATTTCTTCACAAAAGGTGTAAATAAGCGTAAGCTTTGCGAGAATGAGAAGGGTAGAGGGGTGAAAAATTTTGCCCAAGGAATTGGGTAGTGGTCCTTTTAATTGAATGGCGATAAAGGATGCAAGGCAGTAGAAAGCAAAAACTCCAAGATAGCAAATGCTATAATAGAAAAGGGGAACTCGGATACGAAGTAAGGGGGTAAGCAGTTCTTTAAGACCTTTCACTCCCTTTTCTAGGCTAGTTAATAGAATCGCAAACAAACCTGGGGCCATAAGTCCAACATACGCCCAATCTAGAGAGAGACTAAGATTGAGATTATTTTGGACAGAGGGGATCAAAGTGATCCAAACTGTATAAGACCACGCAACTGTAAGCGAGAAAAAAACGCCTAGTCTACGCATAAGAACACCTATAGCACAGAATGCTATAATTAGTGTTCTAGTTTTTAATCAGTAAGGTTTGTGTCTACGAAGAAATTGCTGTTATTTGCAATGGGGAGATAAGGGCGAGCTTGATTACAGCAATTATTTCCACGTAAAGGGAATGAATAAGTAATTCCTATACAAACGTTTGCGTCATAGTTTACAAAATGGCGAATAGAGCTATTACCTACTGGCCCCATATACGCTCCATGAGCCTCTAAGCTCAAACAGTCGGTAAAAGGAGCTCGAAAATTAGCGCCCACAACAAATTGTCCTTCTCTTTTTCCAGGGACTATTAGACTTTTTCTATAAGGCACGCCTCCCCATAACATGAGTTCGGAGCGGTTTTCAAAAATAGAGCGCCAAAATAAGCTGACTTGACTAATCGCTCTAAAAGAAACAGGAATTCCCGCAACAGATTTATGAGCTGTGTGAATATCAGCGGCTCCCCAAACACCGAATTCCTGGGATCCGTTAATAATATAACTTAATTGGTAGCGAACTTGGCCAAAGGATGGGTCCAAAGCAAAAACACCGAAGTTTTTGTTAAACATCCAGTCAACTACAGCTGCAGCTTGGATGCCGTTGCAGCAAAAGATCTCATCATCACCATCGCAACAAGAGGCTTTATGAAAAAGACCACCGGTTACAAAACCTTGTTGCTGCACGCTTCCTGCAATTCCAGGAACTACGCTGCCGCGCCCATACCAATCGTATACACCGTAGCTGCCGCCTATTTGAAGTCCGATGATATCAAAAAGGGTCATTCCAAAGTTGGCTCCTATGAGCCCGCCAGTGTTACCATTCCAAGTCCCTTCGGGGATACCTCGAAAATCATCGTAAGAGATGTTTATCTCTCCAAACATAGGGCTTGGAGGGCCGCAATATTCGCAATACCCATCACTGAAGGCCTTTTGAGAAGAAAGTAAGAACACACAAGCTGTTAACAAGTGTCGCACATCACGCATCATATAAAACATCTCCAACTCTACATACACGCTCGAAAAAGAGAAATTCTTCTACAAGCTGCAATCCGTATAAATCTAAGAAAAAGTTTTATTATACTCAAGCTAAATCAAATTCCTTAGGAGAAGAGGTTCCATTCTTTTTATGTGTAATTCTTATCTTGTTTATTTAGAAGGTAATATGAAGTTTTGATCTCTCTTTTTTAGTCCTCTAGTGACAGCAAAGGCTAAAAAAAGTATCCAGTAGCGGTATGGACAACGGCAAAATGACCAAAGGGTATAGAGTCGAAAAAGATAGTCTTGGGGATGTAAAAGTCCCAAGCGATTGCTTGTGGGGAGCCCAGACTCAGAGATCGCTTGATCATTTCTCGATTGGAACGGATTTAATGCCCAGGGAACTGGTTGAGTCTTATGCCATTCTAAAAAAAGCCTGCGCTATTGTTAATCAGGAAGAGGGGAGTCTAGATAAAGATAAGTCGCTGATAATTACAGAGGTATGCGATGAGATTATCGAGGGAAAGCATAACTTACAATTTCCTCTTCATGTCTGGATGACCGGAAGTGGTACCCAGTTCAACATGAATGTAAATGAGGTCATTGCGAATAGGGCCTCTCAAATGGCTAAAAAGCCTTTGGGGAGCAAAACACCGGTGCATCCGAATGATCATGTGAATATGTCGCAATCATCCAATGACTCTTTTCCGACCGCTATGAATATTGCGGCGGCTCTTAAGATGAAAAGACATTTACTTCCTACCTTAAAAACCCTTCGCGACTCTCTTGATGCTAAAGCAAAGGAGTGGAAGAGTTTAGTGAAGCTAGGGCGCACGCATCTTCAAGATGCCACCCCTATTACCTTAGGTCAGGAATTTTCAGGCTACGTAGCGATTTTAGACGGTAATATTCAACACCTTCAAGATTCGTTACAAGGTGTTTACCACCTTGCTTTGGGTGGGACTGCTGTTGGGACAGGAATCAACACGATAGAAGGATTTGATGTAGCGGTTGCTAAAGAGATTGCTAAGATTGCTAAATTGCCATTTATCACTGCAGAAAATAAGTTTGCTGTGCAGGGCTCGCACAACGCTCTTGCTCAATTAAGCGGTTCTTTAAAAAGCCTTGCAGTCTCTCTTTACAAAATAGCAAATGATATTCGACTCCTCTCCTGTGGCCCTAGAGCTGGTTTCTATGAGCTTCTTATTCCATCGAATGAGCCGGGCTCTTCTATTATGCCCGGGAAAATTAATCCCACACAATGCGAGGCTCTCGCTATGGTTGCTGTGCAGGTCATGGCAAATGATGTGGCGGTTTCTTTTGGAGATGCAAGTGGTTACTTAGAAATGAACGTCTACAAACCTTTAATTATTTATAACGTTTTGCACTCAATCACGATCTTAAACGATTGCTGCCAAAGTTTTGAGAAGTTTCTCGTGAGAGGCATGGAGCCGAACCTAAAGCGAATCAAAACTGACTTAGATAATTCTCTTATGTTAGTGACTGCTCTAAGCCCAGTAATTGGTTATGATAAGGCTTCCGAAATTGCTCACTACGCTTTAGACCACGATCTTTCTTTAAAAGATGCAGCCTTAAAACTGGGCTATGTCACATCAGAGCAATTTGATAGCGTAGTCAATCCTTTGCATATGTGTTATCCCACAAAAAAGGGGAAGAAATGAAAAATCCATTAACAAACTCTTCTTTAAATAAGTCGACTGCTTTTTCAGAGAAAGAGAGGGAGGAGTTTCGCTTAGTAGGTCTACTGCCAGATAAAATAGAATCGATCGAACTGCAGCTGCAACGGGTTTTAAGACAACTTGGATATAAGACTACAAACTATGAGCGATATCTTTTTCTGATGAACCTTTTGGATCATAACGAAACCCTCTTCTACAAAACCCTCATGTCAAATCCCGCCTATTTTTTACCGATTGTCTACGACCCTACAATTGGTGAAGCCTGTCTGAAATTTGATGTCGGATTTCGAGAGTCACGCGGTATGTATCTCTCCATTAAACAGAGAGGTCATGTCAAGAAAGTGCTACAAAACTGGCCGCAAAAAGATGTGCGGTTTATTTGCGTAACAGATGGGGGGAGAATCCTTGGACTTGGCGATCTTGGAGCCAATGGAATGGGTATCCCTATTGGAAAATTGCAACTCTATACAGCGGTTTCTGCTGTGCCTCCGAAATATTTGCTACCCATGTATCTTGATGCAGGGACAAATAATGAAGCTCTTTTAAACGATCCGCTCTACCTGGGCTTAAAGGAGAGAAGACCGTCTCAAGAAGATCTCTACTCATTTGTTGACGAATTTATCGAAGCGGTACAAGAAGTGTTTCCTCTATGCTGTATCCATTTTGAAGACTGGACAGGTGTAGATGCAGTCAAACTTTTAGAGCTCTACCGCAATAAAGTTTGTTGTTTCAATGACGATATTCAAGGGACAGCTGCGATTACCGTTTCTGGACTTATCAATGCTTTGAAAGTAAAAAAAGAGCATTTTAAAGACCAAAAGATCCTCTTTTTAGGCGCAGGTTCTGCAGGTGTTGGGATCGCAAATTTGATTGTGTCGATGATGGTAAAAGAGGGGATTTCTTTAAAAGATGCCCAAGCTAATATCGCTCTTTTTGATGAGAAAGGGCTGATACAGGCAAAAAGAAACGATCTTTTCGATTTCCAAAAACCCTACGCTCACCCATTTACACCAACTGCAAATTTTGTAGAGGCGATCAACCAGTTTAAACCAACTGCAATCGTTGGTGTAAGCACAGTTGGCGGGATGTTTACAAAAGAAGTGATCCAAGCAATGTCGCGTATTAATAAAAGGCCTATTATTTTTGCCCTTTCCAACCCGACAGAACATGCTGAATGCACTCCTATGGCTGCTTACGAGTGGTCTGAAGGGCGGGCTCTTTACGCAGCTGGAGTGCAGTTTGATCCGATTACTTATCGGGGGACCACCTATCGCGCAGGACAAGCAAATAACTTTTACATCTTCCCGGCAGTGGGTATGGCTATTCTTGCTACACAAGCGAAAAGGGTTAATGACGAGATGTTTGTTGAAGCAGCGCACGCAATTGCCGATGAGGTGACTCCGCAAGAGCTAGCAAAAGGGGTACTCTATCCTCTACAGTCTGATATTTTAGCAGTTGAGTTAAGAGTAGCAGAGAGAGTTGCAAAGAACATTTTCAAGCAAAAATTAGCCCGGATTCCAGAGCCAAAAAGTCTCAGAGATCTCATTCATGAAAACGTCTATAAGCCCGAGTATTAACGAGTTTTCTTATCTAGTTCATCCCAGAGAAGATAGAGTTTCTCTATCTTTGCTTCAACGATGCCGATTTGTATGCAGATTTCGTTGAGGCGATCGCTATTATCTTTAAGTTCAGGCTTTCCTAGAAGAGATGTGAGCTCTTGAAGCTCTTTCTCTAATTTGAGGATCTTAGGTTCAATTTGGCTATATTCTTTTTGTTCCGCATAAGAAAGGGTCGCTTTTTCTTTCTTTTCGGTTTTAGGTTTAGGTGGGGGGAGAGAAGAGGCTTTTACAGACTCCTCCCACTGAGAATATTCTGCAAAAAGCTGTGAACGGAGAGGTTCGCCAAGTGCTAGAAAGAGATTACATACCCGATCAAGCATATACCGATCATGTGTGATAAGAACAATTGCGCCCGGGAAATCGAGGAGATTTGTTTCTAGCGCTTCTAAAGTTGGGATATCGAGATCGTTTGTAGGTTCATCCAAAAGAAGAATATCTGCCGGCTGTAACATGAGATGGGCGATTGCAATGCGAGCACGTTCACCCCCAGATAAAGTGCTAATGGGAAGATCTAAGTTGTCGGGGGAGAATAGAAAGCGTTTACACCAACCGTTAATGTGGACAGGCTGGCCCCGAAAAGTAACATAGTCGCTATTTGGAGAAAGTGCCTGCCGCAGAGAGATGTTATCGGGGAGCTTGGTTCTGTGTTGATCAAAATAGACTACTTTCAAATCATCAGCTCTTTTCATCGTCCCCATATCGGGGGATAGCTCTGCTGCTAAGAGTCGTAAAAGAGTCGTTTTCCCCGATCCGTTGGGGCCCATTAAGCCAAGTCTTGTCCCAGGAGAGAGGGTGAAATCCAATTTTTCAAAGAGGACTCTTGTCCCAATGTCTTTACGTATATTTTTTGCTACAAGAAGCTGACGAGTACTTCTCTCTTGGCTTGCAAAATCAATGGAGGCTCTTTTTTCCTGGTTTCTTTTTTTTACGGCAGAGAGATTGTCCATCAGTTCATACGCAGCATCAATACGCGCTTCAGACTTGGTTGTTCGAGCTTTTGGACTTGTGCGTAGCCACTCTGTTTCTCTTCGAGCTTTTGAAGCTAGAGAGCGCTCCTGCTCGAGTTGTCCTTCTAAAAATTCCTCTTTTTTCGCAAGGAAATTAGAATAGGCGCCCTCTAGTGCAAAAAGCCCTTTTGGATAGGCTTGGTCTATCTCAACAATTCGATTTGTAGCATGCTCTAGAAAATAGCGGTCGTGGCTAACCAAGACATAAGTTTTTGCCTCTTGCAAAAGAAACTGTTCAAGCCATAAGACCCCTTCGAGATCTAAATGGTTTGTTGGCTCATCAAGAAGGAGAAGATCAGGCGAGGAGATCATCTCATGTGCAAGCATAAGTCTTTTTTTCCAACCACCAGAGAGAAGATTAGCTGTAGGCTCTGACCCTGTAAACCCAAGCTTTTTAAGCCAGGCCTCTCCCAAAGATTCTTTCTCATAGTCATGAAGGGGAGAGGATCTTAGAGCTTCTACTAGAATGTCAAGAGGACGCTTTGCTGGAAAATCACAGGTTTGAGGAAGGTACCCAATGGTCAACCCTTTTCGGGGAGCGATAGAGCCATTATCGGCTGTCTCTAAGCCTTTAATGATTTTTAAAAGGGTCGATTTTCCACATCCGTTGCGTCCAATCAACCCGATACGATCCCCCACAAATACGCTCAAAGAAAGATCTTTGAAGAGTGGCTTTGTGCCAAATGCTTTTGAGAGGGAATCTCCATTCCATAAGATCATAGAATTGGAAATTATTTATCTGCCACGCACAGTTGGTTTGATGATTTTCTGAGATTTCATAGGCTTTTGGCTTCCATGTGCAGGGTTTTTTGTGTTGTGGTTTTTATTGCCTTTATTGCTTCCTGGTTTTCCTGAGTTTTTCATAAGCTAACGATACTCCTGTAAACGGTTTATTAAAGTATAAAAGAGGTGCTCTTTTTGAGCCAGGGTAGATACGTAAAGAGAGAGCTTTTTAGCAAAAGATTGCTTATTAAGAGTGTCTTAGAGCATAGTATTCAACTTTATGTAAAATTTTAACAATGTAAGAGGGAATATGCAAAAGATAGGAGCTTTAGGGGTTGTTGGGTTTGTTAGTTTATGTGGAGCTGTAAAATTTGATAGTTGGGCGGAGAAAGAGTTTCCTCCGGGAGAGATCCCAGAACTTCCACCACAGCCTGGTTATAAAGTGTTTGGGCATATGGGATGTCCTGAAGGAAGTGTGGAAGCCATTCAAGAAAAGGCTCGCAACCTGTTTTTTTCTAAACACGGCGTTGCCATTCCTCAATTTTATGCGTTGAGCAGGACTTCTTGGTTGTCCAGAATTATAGGAAAAGATCGTCCTGTCGTTGTTCAAATAGAAATTCTAAAAGATCAGGAAATTAAAGATGCAGACTTGTGGGAGGATCGGCAATTAAAGAATCCGCCTCCACCAATGGTGACTACCCCAATCAGTTATTGGCCTGCGATTCCTCCTGAAATACAAAAAAAGGCCGGTCTAGAAGTGCGCGTACATCATGTTGTAACCTCTTCTGTATACCAAAGAGGAGGGCACTGGCAGAGAGCTTTCGCGCGTTTTTCTGAAAATTTACGCGCCTTTAAATGGGAAAAGACCTCATAAAGAGAGAATTTGACTTTTTCGACCCTAGAGCCTATGCTAGTAGGTATAAAAGCTGGCTCTAGTTGTCGTAACTCTACATTCTATCTCGTTTTAAAAAAATAATTAATAAGGTGAACATATATGTCTACACAAGTATCTTTTCGAGAAACAGGAGCTGAGCTCTTTCGTTCTTACCTTACCTGCTCAGGGGCTGCAGTAGCTGCAACTATTCCTGTTTTTTATGGATTTATTGCAAAAAGTGCTCTTCAAGCAGGCGTCCCTATGCCTCGTTTGACATTATTTCAGCTCTTGAAAAGCGGTACAACTGCCGGTTTGATTATGGGAGCACAGTGTACTGTTCAAGACGAGATTGAAAAGATTTGCCAACCTCGCTTAACCCAGTATGGTAAGGGCATCGCTACTGTTTCTAGCGCTTCAATTGTAGGAGCTATTTCCGCCCCTTTCCTAGCTGTGTTTAATGGTAAAACTATGGGCTACAGCGTCACTGAAGCTTTAAAAAAGCTATCGTTAAAACAGGCGGGAGCAATTACTGTGAGGGAGACATTTTTTTTAAGTGCTCTTTCTCTAAGTGGTCCCGTTAGTGAGAAGATGCGTAAGCGCTATGGAGATTATCAATTGATTACTCTAGTTTCTAGCTTTGGTATTGGAGTGATTGGCAGTATTTTGGGCCACGTGCCTGATGCTATGTTGACTCGTTTGCAAAAAGGACTTTCTATAACCCATATCTCTCAATTAACAAGAGGACTTGCTACGAGAGCAGTTACAGTCGGCGGTTTTACAGCACTTTATCCGTTTTTTAAAGGGAAAATTGAAAAAAACATGGCGCCCTCTTTTACATAGGAATTTTATGACGGCTACAGAATCATTTCCAGTAACAAAGAAAAATTATACGAGATCTCTTACAATGGGTCTTGCCCTTTTCTCTATGTTTTTCGGAGCAGGTAATCTTGTGTTTCCTTTGCTTATTGGGAAAGCGGTGGGGAAAAACGCGTGGTTTGCTTTATCAGGTCTTGGGATCACTGCCATCATCATACCCTTTTTAGGGCTTGCTACGATGCTGTTATTTCAAGCAGATCTTAACCGTTTTTTTTTCCGTGTAGGTAAAGTTCCAGGTTTTCTCCTTCTCTTGTTATTACAATTGATTTTAGGGCCTTTGGGGGTAATTCCTAGGTTAGTCACTCTGATGCACGCATTAGCGCGCCCCTATTTTTTTGATGTTTCTTTACTGTGGTTTAGTATAGGCGCTGCAGCCGTTATCTTTTTTCTTAGCTTCAAACGGCAAACGATCGTTAGGACGCTTGGCTTAGTGACCCCATTTCTTTTGCTCTGTATTGTAATATTAGTTGCTGTGGGGGTTTGGAATGGATCTTCTTTTAGCCCAACTATTGGCCCCTCACAAAAGAGTAGCTTTTTACAAGGCCTTGTTGGTGGATATAATACTATGGATTTAATTGCTGCTTTTATGTTTGCAACAGTTATGGTCCCTCACTTTCGAGAAGAGATGAAAATTGATAGTGCTTCTCAAAGAGGGGTGTCTCTCTTGCGGAAGATGGCGCTACCAAGCATCATTGCAGCGTCGCTTCTTTTCTTAACTTATGCCGGGTTAGCTTGGATTTCTGCCTTTCATGGTTGGACAATTGATTCCTCTCATGCGCCCGAAGAGCTATTAAGTGCAATTGCAATAAAATTACTCGGTAAGACAGGTGGTTTTATCGCTGCGTTGACCGTAATCTTTGCTTGCTTAACAACAGCGATTACCCTTGCTGCAATCTTTGCTGAGTACTTACAAAAAGATCTTATGAGAAACAAGATCAAGAGTCATTTTTCTTTGTTTCTTACCCTAGCAATTACAACAGTCTTTGCAAACCTAGGATTTAGAGGAATCGCTAGCTTCTTAGGACCGATTTTACAAATCGTATATCCTGGGCTCATTGTTCTTACCATCTTAAATCTTTTACATTGTTTCTATGGTGTCCGCTCTGTAAAACTCCCTGTGTTTTTGACTTTGCTTGGCTCGGCTATTATCTACATCTCGAAATAGCTCGATGTAAGCGGTTTTGATAAGAGACCATCCATCGATAGAAATTGAAAATAAAGCGGCATACAGGGTATCCTCTTCGCGCAAAAAGGAGAATTTTATGCCCGTGATCACAAGAGATAGAAGTCCGTATTCTGAAACAAGAGAGACCTCAACCATAGATTCAAGAGATTTAAGCGGTGCTAGAGAGTGGCACGTGCCTGTGAGTGCTGCCATTGGAGGAGCTGCAGGTGGGTTTGTTTGCTATGGTTGTGAAAATTTGAAAAAAAAGTTGCAAAGCGGTCAACCGGTTACTAGGAGCTCTTTTCATCCTAGAGAGCTATACCGCGGCTCTTCTTCTTTTACAGCTAGCGTCACAGTTGCCACACTAGCTTCAATGACATTCCGTCATATTCTTCAACACTTACCTGGATATGACGAGAAATCAAACTTCTCTCAAGCAAGTGCAGCTTTAGGAGGGGGAATGCTTGGAGCTATAGTAGGTTCTACTCCAGTTGAGAATATAATTTTGACTCAGCAGTTAAATAAGGTAGGTCCTCGAAAGGCACTTAAAATCCTTTTCGCTCAAGGTTGGACACGACCATTGGTAGGAGTTCGTGAGCTTATGATGCGAGAAGCTGGTTTTGCTGGAGTAATGCTATGGGGTGGACAAGCTGCAAGTGATTGGACTTACAAAAAAACAGGTAATAGTCTTTTGGGCGCTGCAGCAGAAGTGTGTGCAGGTGTGCTCGGAGCGACTGTAACACACCCCTTTGATACCGTTGCCACCCATAGACAAAAATGGAATGGTGAAATCTCTTTAAGAGTTGCGGTTCAACAAATATGTGGTAGATATGGATTCAAGGGACTTTTCAGGGGTCTTGTTCCTCGAATCGGTTTATTTACGGGATGCGCAGTAGTAATTCCTAGAGTGGAAGCCATTGTCCACGATGCTTTAGTACGTGGAACTAGATGGGCTGCTGCAGATTAACATCTGTTGTGGCTGTTTAAACAAAAAGGCTTAAGAAATATATTCTTAAGCCTTTTTTATTGACTAGAGATCTACAGAGATTCTTGCGCGAGAGTAACATGAAACTCGTGCCCGTGGGGCATATCCCCAACTGCATACTCTCCTCGCACTGCAGCAAGTTCTGGGCTTAGTTCTACAACCAGAACCCAAAGTCTTTTATGTGCAGTTTCTACTACATCAATTCGAACGGGATTAAATATATACCTCATTCCAAGCTCTGAAATCGTTTGGATAGGAGACCCCTTCCACTCATCGTGACGGATGATACTTATGTGAGGACCGATATCTCCGTGGAAACTGGGCATTTTGGCATCTGGATATAACCCTTTAATCTTTTCGAATATTTGTCTTAGGTATTCGTCTTGCAGTTTTAAATAAACGTAATCCCTAATCTTTTCGAGGGTGCCCTCATTTAAGCAGTTCTTTTGAGCAAAATCGGCAATCGGATCTACAAGATCTTCTTGAAGCAGACCCTCAAGAAGAGAGACCATAGAGCTCAAGTTTGACATCACTTCATTTGGGGCATTTAATGTAACAGGTGATTGGTCAGGAGAGTAAACTAGAAAATGGTCGATGGCCTTTGATTTGAAGACGTAGGGGGAGATATCGGTGCAGTAAGGGGAGTAAAGAGAGAAAGGGGGATGAATCAAAAAGGCTTGTGTGAGCGCTTCAGACATTTTTAGCTCATCGAAATTCATATCTCCCATAGCAATCGTAGCTACAGAAGAATCGAAGGTCTGAGCTAGGTAATGAGTAAATTCAAAGCGAGCTGGTTTTGTCGGATCGCCAGGTAAGTGGGCATTAAGAACGCGTAATTTTTGGCCATCACTTAAGCGCTCAAGGGTAATATCTTGAAATGTTCTATAAGGGGCATCTCTAAAAACACCAACGACTTCTTTTGCATCCACAACCGCAAAGCATCTTTTGTCAACGAGAACAGCATCTCCGTGATGAGAAATGACAGCAAAATGCCCTGGTAATCTCGATCCTAACTCTTCAAGAAATGGCTTACTGCACTCTTGTAAAGAGAGGACACTACGTGGATGGGTTGGATGAGAGATCATCTCTAAAACGAGATCCACGACATGGCGATCTCGAACGGTAAGTTGAGAGTCTTCGATATAGACATGTTCATCAGCAATCAAAGAGCGGCTCAAGCCTTGCGAGTTTTTTTCAATTACCCAGTCCATGTATGCGGCATCCAAGACATTCCACGAAGCGAAATGCACCCCTTGAAAGGTCATCCCAATCGGTAAATGGTCTGAGGGAAATGTCCATTTTTCTTGAAGCTCTCCTACATAGATTCCACGAGGCTCAAGCTTTGGAGCGGTCTCAAGTTCATAACGCATCCGCCTAGCAGCAGCGCGATGCGAGCTTTTAGTGGGAGCATTTTCACTTGCAGAGGTAAAAGAAATATCTTGAGGAGGGCTGGAGGGCAGCGCAAAAGGTGTTATAAGTAAGGATAAAGCAAGAAGAGCTTGATTTTTGTCAGTCATAGAAAATCTCCAAAAGGTTACTGTCTAATTATATCAAAAAATACGGTCTATTAATATAAAAAAATACGGTCTATTAATATAAAAAAATAAAATTTATAATAAATAATTTATTAACCTGAGTTAATGTGCTTATAGATGTTTATCTATCTTTTTAAAAGTTTTTCCCGATTTCAATAGCCCCCTGGTAAAGCTGATATCCTGGGCTAAACTCTACCTCGTACCATATATCCATATAAGGAATTTTGCCGTTGTGGGATAAAAGTAGCATAGACAGTTCTATTACGCCCAGGTTTTGAGGCTTGGAAAGGGTTGTCACTGTAAAATCTCCTGGAGAATTGAGTAGAAATGCTGTAATTGATCCTGTTCCAAAAGCTTGTTGGTAAGAGTAGGCAACTTTTTCTCGGAAAATCACCTTCCCATTTTCCCATTCCAGGATCTCATGAAAGCGAATACCGGCTTCGGCTTGAAGAAGGGAGCAAAAGCGAGATTTTTGGCCCATGTTAAGAGAGCCTGCACCGTGTTCTTGCAGTTTTTTCTCAAAGTTTGCAATCCAGTCAACAAATAAGAAAGGGGCAATTCCAAGCTTAGGTGGAATGCATAAGTCTGATCCAAATCTGTTGTAACCAACTTCAAAGCTAGGTCCCACTTGCCAGCCTTGGGGGTGTGATTCGGCCGTTTGATTGATCCCAGGGAAAGCTATTTTTCGCACGCTCTTGCCATAATAGAATCCACCCGATAGTCCAAGATCGAGATACCAGTTTTTTACATTGGCTGTTCCATAGAAAGTAAGAAAGCCTTGTTGGACATTTCCATGGCCTAAATGCTCTTTTTCCTGAATGTGGGTATAAAGATACCCGGCTCCTATTCCTAAAAGGTTTTGATTGATTCCGTTATAATCCCAGGCAGCAGTCGTGCCCCCTAAGCTCATGTTAAAGGAAGGGGTTTGCTGCTGTGCTTCTACGTGAGTATACCCTCCAAAAGGGGTTAGCCAAACGGTATAAGGATCTTCTTGCCTACAGGAAGAGGTTTCGTCTTCAGATGTTTCTAGAATTTGATACTGGAAACGTTTTTGCCGTTCGTGGTCACTTATAACTCGAGTAAACGCAAGATACCCTGTTTGTGAGGCGTACGTAAAAGCACTATTTCGAGTAGGTGCTGTAGCTTGAAGAGCGCCTGCAAGATCATTTTGTAAGGTGGAAAATAGACTTACTACGTTTTGAGGGGCGTTTTGATTGAGATAGTTGGCAAGATGTAGGTTATTTCCGCTTAGCGACGCAAGAGGTATGTAAGGAGAAGGTGGTGGGGGTGGCGGTGGTTGTATGGGGGGCATCGGATCAATCCATAGAGCCATACCTGTTAAGTTTGTACCTGGGATGTTGGCAAGAACTTGATAACTTCCAGTCGAGAGATTGATTTTGTAAATCTCTCCTCCTAGATTATCGACTGTGTAAGCCATCCCATCATACGTCTCAAGATTAATAAGAAATGTGCTTGAGTTGCCGATCGGGGTAGGAGTTATAAGGGCAAAGCTTCCTGTCTGTAAGTCAACGCTATATATGTTTCGATCAATATTTCCAGAAACATAAGCTAAAGTATCGCTGACCAAGCTGAGTCCCTCAAGAGCTGGCATACTTGGAGAGCCAATAGCCACTGGAGTGACTACGCTGTAGGTTCCTGCTTGAAGATCGATTTTATAAAGATGGTTGCTTTGGTATCCTACGACATAGCCCGTTGATTGATCTTTTAGAGCCATGTTAGTTAAACCTATCCCTAAGGGAAGAGTGACTAATGTCGTAGAAACTCCGGTATCTAAATTGAGCGTGTAAATTTTGCTCTCTTGGTAGCCGACTACATAGGCTGTATGAGCATCAGCTATGCATACGCTGTAGACCAATTCTGAGCTGCTTCCAATGGGGGTTGAAGTTACCACGCTGTAGGTCAAATTTTTTAAGTCGATCGCATATAAATTTCTATCGTTGTAGCCAAGGGCGTACAAAGTGCGTGGACCAAAAATTTCTATATCAACTAAGTCAGCACCGAGGGGGACGGTGATTATCGGTTGATAAACGCCAGTATCTAAATCAAAGGAGTAAATTGTATCTGTTAAATAGTCTGAAGTGAAGCCGGTTTTGGCAGCTGAAACTGGCAAAAGAGGCAGCAATAAGGCAAGAGCGTATGTAAATAACCAGGGTGTTTTAATAAAAAAAGAGTATTCGTTTGTCGTCATTTTTTGTAAAAACTACAGTTTCATAGTGTAGCAAAATTTCTTGCAGAATATCAATTAAATAGTTTACTTTACTCGGATATGCATTCGCAATCGATGGTTCTGGCAAGGGTATCGAGCTATTTACGAAGCACTTTTGCCTGTCTAAAACCATATGGAGAGTCATTACAAAATGGGGTTGTTATACCGATTTTTGTGTCACGAGTGGTATATACCCAAGTGATTTCAAAAGTTAGTCTTTTAACACAAAACCTCAATCAGAATCAGAGTACTACCAAACAATTTTCACGGAGATTTTTTTGAACATAAATTTCGGAATCAGTCGTCCAATTTTATTATTTGTAGGGATTTCTTTTTGCTTAACAGATTCGATAGGGCTTCTTGCTAAACCTTCTTATCAAAATTTACAGATGCCTTGGATGTCGATAATACCTACAAGCGGAACCTCTGTACAGTCTGCGGATGCTACAGGTCCAACGGGGCCAACCGGACCAACTGGACCTACTGGACCTACGGGACCGACCGGTCCACAGGGAGTTCGGGGAATTACTGGACCAGGTGGTATATCAGGAGCCACGGGTGCAACTGGACCAACCGGTCCAACTGGAAGTGTTGGGCCTACAGGTCCAACCGGATCAACTGGTTCTACTGGAGCAACTGGATCTACAGGACAAACTGGTGCAACCGGATCTACTGGAGCAACTGGTCCAACAGGAATAGGAGCCACTGGATCAACTGGTAATACGGGCGCAACGGGACCAACTGGAATCACAGGCTCTACTGGAGCAACTGGTCCAACTGGCGTGGGTGCAACAGGATC
>JACCDN010798484.1_pt1 | contig 16196 bp, 16 predicted proteins | sample 7441691 | NCBI WGS metagenome assembly JACCDN01 (sample SAMN15323439, study PRJNA562643) | freshwater metagenome | isolation source: river surface water | place: USA:Blue River Watershed | collected 2017-08-16
AGAGATATGTAGATTTGTCTATATATAAATAGTAAGAATCCTGAGTCTCAACAATAGCGTTTTATCGACAATCTCGACCTCAAAATTGCAGCAATTGAATCTATATATCGATATTTCTCTTTGGGATATCTCACCGCTCTAAATTGCAACCTGATAGACGGACCGTAGAATTTAGTATTAAACGTTTAGTAGATATGTCGGCAAAACGATGTATCCATTCCGCCTCAAATCAGGGCTGGGTTGTATGCTTCTCTAATGTCAGTGCGAGCGATACGAGGTGCGACCCAAGTCGCCGAGAATTCACCCGAGGCTATTGCCACGGGAGTTAAAGAGCTCCTGACTGAGATACTCAAATCCAACGCCCTCACCCCGGACGAAGTCATTTCTGTCCTCTTCACAGCAAGCCCGGATCTCAATGCCGCTTTCCCAGCTGCCTTTGCTCGTGAGGTTGGGTTTGAATCAGTACCGCTTATTTGCGCGGTAGAAATAGATGTTCCAGGCGCTCTTGAGCGCACTATTCGAATAATGGCTCATGTAGAGACCACAAAGAGCGCAAATGAGGTTTCGCATATCTACCTTCATGGCGCTAAAGCTCTGCGCCGAGATATTGCTCAGTAGGAGCGGCGAAAATGAACGCAAAACCATCCTTTAGCAAGGTCGAAATCCATGGATCTGGGCTGATCGGCACTTCAATCGCCCTTGCGCTTGCCCAGCTAGGGGTCGAAGTACGCATGATTGACTCCGATAAGCGAGCGGAGACTCTTGCGCAGGAGCTTGTAGGGGCTGTCTCTAGCGATTCCTTCACTCCGGAACTAGTTATCGCCGCTGTCCCAATTTCAGCCATCTCTTTGGTTATTTCAACCCTTGAAGAGCGCGACTTCAATGGAGCATTTATAGATGTTGCCTCGGTAAAGACTAAAGTTAAGGTTGAGGTATCGAGTTCCAAGCTCTCAGTGGAACGTTTCCTTCCAACCCATCCAATGGCGGGTCGTGAAGTCGGGGGAGCAGAGTCTGCACGTTCAGATCTTTTCCAAGGTCGGGCATGGATTATCGACTCCACTGGGGTTGACGATGATGTTCTCGAAATGGCTAAGGAGTTAATTGCTGCACTTGGGGCAGATCTAGTTGATCTTCCGGTAGCCGAGCATGACCAGGCGGTCGCATTGATTTCTCACCTTCCTCAAATAATTGCATCCATCCTGGCTAAGCAGTTATCGGGTAATCCAGAGAGTTGGCTTACCTTGGCTGGTTCAGGACTTCGAGATACGACAAGAATTGCAGGATCAGATCCGAAGCTCTGGAGAGAGATCATCGCAACAAATAACGAATCAATTAAGCCTTTATTAAAAAATTTCGCAAGGGATCTCGGTGAATTCATCGAAGTAATCGGAGATGGATCGGCAGTTGAAGAGATGATCGCAGACGGTCAACGTGGTCGCTTAGCTATTCCAGGTAAGCATGGTGGAAAAGTTCGTGAATATGTCTACCTACCAATTGTAATTGAAGATAAACCTGGACAGTTATCTGCAATCTTTAACGAATGTGCTCGTGCCAACGTAAATATCGAAGATCTCTCGATAGAACACAGTCCAGGACAAGAGACAGGTCTGATTACGCTAGCGATATCTCCTTCTGATTTGGGGAAGTTATCTGATCATTTATCAAAAGCTGGATGGAGCGTTCACGCACCACGAGCGTGATTCACAGTTATCTCCCTTCACGCAATAGAATGCGTTACCTAAGAAAGATTGGCTCCCAAGATGATTGTTGTTGCACTAGATGGCCCAAGCGTCTCTGGTAAATCCAGCACATCTAAAAATATCGCCATACGCGCTGGTTGGAGCTATCTCGATACTGGCGCCCTCTATCGAGCAATTACATACATAGCTTTATCGATAAAGAGTGAAAATCCAAAAGATATTCTTGCCGCTGTTATTGAAACGCCTATTACTTTCAATTCAAATCCTCTCGATCCACAAGTTTTCGTCGGTGATAAGAATGTCTCGACTGAAATCAGAAGTAACGAAGTCACAGATCACGTTTCGAAGATAAGTGCTCTTCCAGAAGTTCGTGCTGAGTTACTGGATTTGCAACGAAAGATAATTGCAAAAGCTGATCGAGGAATCGTAGTTGAAGGTCGCGATATTGGAACAGTTGTATGTCCGGATGCGGCGCTCAAAGTCTATTTAACTGCTGATATATCAGCGCGAGCTGCGAGACGAGATGCGGAACAGAAAGATGAATCTCGTGGCGTAGCAGCTGTTGAAGAGTCGCTTGCTTCTCGCGATCAAATTGATTCGACTAGAACTGTTTCCCCGTTGACAATGGCTGCAGATGCTGTCCATATCGATTCAACAGAGCTAAATCTAGAAGAGACTGTCGAACGCATCTGGGAAATCCTTTCTCAACGCTCACTTCTCGGACTACCAATCGTTGCAATTCTTGGGCGACCTAATGTAGGTAAATCAACTTTGATCAATAGATTTATAGGACGCCGTGAAGCAATTGTTGAAGATACTCCTGGCGTTACACGTGATCGTGTTCAGTACGAGTGTGAATGGGGCGGTCGTCGTTTTATCATTATGGATACAGGCGGTTGGGAATCAAAGCCTGATGGAATTTCTGTTCAAGTCAGTGCCAGTGCAGAACTCGCAATGCAAGAAGCCGATGTTCTCTGTTTCGTTGTTGATGCTCAAGTAGGTGCGCTCGATGAAGACGACGTTTTAGTTCAAGAACTTCGCAAAGCGAAGAAGCCAACAATTCTTGTTGCAAATAAAGTTGATGGTGATAACGACGAATCGGATGCACATGCTCTGTGGAATATCGGACTGGGGGAGCCGCACTTCGTATCTGCTCTTCACGGTCGCGGTAGTGGTGATCTTCTGGACACGATTGTTAAAGAACTTCCAGAAGTAGGAGCTGCTCAGGTTCAGGATGGTTATCGACGTATTGCACTAATCGGTCGACCTAATGTTGGAAAGTCATCTCTCTTCAACGCACTCGCTGGCGAGAGCCGATCAATCGTTGATGATGTCGCAGGAACGACGCGTGATCCGATTGATGAACTTATTGAGTTCGGTGGAAGTATCTGGCGATTTGTTGATACTGCTGGATTGAAGAAGCGGGCGAACCAGGCCAGTGGTACTGATTACTACGCAACGCTGAGAACTCAAACGGCTCTCGAGCGCTGCGAATGTGCGGTGGTAGTTCTTGATGCATCAGTGCCAATCTCTGAGCAAGATCTTCGAATCATCACGATGGTTGAAGAAGCTGGTAAAGCGATGGTTATTGTCATGAATAAATGGGATTTAGTTGATGAAGATCGCCGAACACAGTTAGATAGGGAAATCGAACGCCACTTAGACCAAGTTGAGTGGGCACAGATTGTTAACGTCGCCGCGAAGACTGGATGGCATAGAGATCGACTAGCTCCAGCACTTCGAACTGCAATTGATTCTTGGGAGCGACGAGTTCCGACATCGAAACTCAATTCATTCCTGGGGGCTCTCATTGGTGCAACTCCACCGCCAGTTCGTGGTGGAAAGCAGCCAAAGGTTTACTACGCAACGCAGGCTGGTATCGCGCCGCCTAAATTCGTGGTCTTCTCATCCGGCTGGATCGAAGCTTCCTACCGTAGATTTATCGAGCGTCGCTTGCGCGAAGAGTTCAAATTCCCAGGAACGCCTGTGCAGGTAGCGATTCGCGTGAAAGAACGAGATAAGGAGCAGTAAAAGTGTTAACGATTCCTAATGCTCTTACCTTCTTACGCTTCTTAGGAATTCCTCTCTTTATTCTTCTTGCTCAATCAGGTAACAACGATGGCTGGGCGATTCTCGTTCTGGCAATTGGTGGAGCAACAGATTATTTTGATGGCAAGTTAGCTAGAGCGCTCCATCAGGAGTCCAAATTTGGCGAAATAGCTGATCCAACTATTGATCGCCTATATATTGCAGCAACTCTTGTCGTTCTCTATATGCGCGAAGCGATTCCACTGTGGTTGATTGCTGTCTTAGTATTCCGCGATCTTTCGATGGCGATCCTGGCCGCTGTTCTTCAATTAAAAGGTCAGCCGCCGTTAACCGTCACTTATCTCGGTAAAGCTGCAACCTTCAATCTTCTCTACGCATTTCCATTCTTGCTACTTGCTTTAAGCGATACTTGGTATGGCACCGTTGCATTCGTCTTTGGATGGGCATTTGCCATCTGGGGAGTCGCTCTTTACTGCGGAACAGCGATAGGTTATTTCCAAACAGGGCTTCGAAGCGCTAGGGTGCCGGCATCGAATCGAATTATCGAGGGCTAGTAACTATGAGGAGCGTCTAAAGATGTCGAACATTCCTGCGGAACTTCAGTACACAAAAGAGCACGAGTGGGTTGCACCTGCTGGAGCCTCACTCACCTTCCGAATGGGAATTACTGATTACGCACAAGGCGCTCTCGGCGACATTGTTTATGTACAGATGCCTAAGGTAGGGGAATCAGTAGTAGCAGATTCTGTCTGCGGTGAAGTCGAGTCCACAAAGAGCGTCTCAGAGATTTTTGCTCCAGTTTCAGGAACAGTTGTTGCAATTAATGAAACACTTTCTGATACCCCAGAGGTGATTAACTCCGATCCTTATGGCGCTGGTTGGTTAGTTGAGATTCAAGTCGCAGCTGAACCTTCAGGTTTGCTATCGGCGGCTGAATATGGGGCAATTACCGCGTAAATCCCGGCTTGATTTCTCTTGCCCAACTCTCTAGTGTCACCCTTAAGTTGACGTCTAAGAACACTTAGGGGAAGGGGTAGTTCATGGCTAAGCCAGATTCACAGAATGAACTCACCACGACCCTTCATCTCGGTCTTCGTTCAGTAGTCGGCGATTCCCCAGCCGGCCTGATTCAAGATTTTCTCGCTCAGGCAACGCAAGAGGAGCGAGAGATCGTCGAGAAGGCTCTTTCTTCAGATGGAAAGTCCGCGATGGTCTTTATCCATCGCGGTCCACAGAAGGGCGCTCGATTCTTAGTGACTTCAGAAGGTGTCACTATTGGAAGATCTCCCGAGAACTCGATTTTTCTCGATGATGTAACAGTTTCTAGAAAGCATGCCTCAATCGAACTCTTAAACGATGGAGCAGCGCCGACCTTTAGCTTCAAAGATTTAGGGAGTCTCAACGGCTCCTATATCAACAATGAATCTGTCACTGAGAAGAAATTAATCGCAGGAGATGAGATTCAAATCGGTAAGTACCACCTTTTATTCATAACAGCTGTTTCGACAGCACATAACGCGGGGGAGAAGTAAGTTGAGCGTTCCAGCACGTGCCTATCTAAGTATTGGTGAAGTCCTCACAAAGTTGCGCGGAGATTTCTCCGACATAACAATTTCAAAAATTCGCTTCCTTGAATCTGAAGGACTTATTGAACCTCAGCGAACCCCATCTGGTTATAGAAAATTTACAACGGCAGATCTCGATCGTCTACGCTATGTGCTCTTGGCACAGCGCGATCAGTATCTTCCACTTAAGGTAATCAAGGAGAACCTCGATGCTCTCGATCGCGGTTTGCAGCCAGCCCCTCAAGGTGGAACCGCTTCACCTCGTCCGTCTCTGGGTCTTGCAACTGTTGATGGTGAATTCGCACCAGCAGCGTTTGCAGAGCAATCAGAGATGCGTCTATCTCGTGAAGAGCTTCTCAAAGCATCTTCACTCGATGATAGCCAGCTTGTAGAACTTGAATCTTTTGGCCTCATCACAATTCGTGGCCGTCACTACGATGGAGATGCTCTCTCAGTTGCTAAGGCAGTTGCCGAGATGGCTGGCTTTGGTATCGAACCTCGCCACCTACGTTCATTTAAATCTGCAGCAGACCGAGAGATCGGTTTAATCGAACAAGTGATCACTCCGTTTACTCGTCAGAAGAGCACTGAAGCGAAAGCTCGTGCTGAGGAAGTTCAGAAAGAGATTGCATCGCTCTCAGTTCGACTTCATGCCGCCCTTGTTCGTGGCGGACTCAATCGCCCACGTTAATTCTTCATGTTGATTCCGGCAGAAGTTGTTGGTGTTCGCATTGAGATGCCGAGCAATCAACCTATAGTTCTCTTACGTGAGATTGAGGGAACTCGTTTTCTCCCCATCTGGGTTGGAGCAGTTGAGGCGACATCAATTGCATTTGCACAGCAGGGGCTTGAAGCAACTAGACCTCTGACGCACGACCTCATCCGCGACCTTCTTGATCGCGTAGATGTAACTCTTACAGCCGTTCACATCACCTCAATCGTTGATGGAGTCTTCTATGCCGAGCTACACCTGCGAGATTCAGAGAAGGCGCTGCCTCCACTTTCAGCCAGACCTTCAGATGCGATAGCGATAGCCCTTCGAACTAAGACCAACATCATGATCGATAACGACTTGCTGGATGAGATCGGGATAGATATCCCTGAGCAGGTCGCAGAAGGTGCGTCCAAGGCGGGAGACCAGGAACTTGAAGCCTTCAGAGAGTTCCTAGACCAGATCAACCCTGAAGACTTTGCGGGATAACCCCCAAAAAGCCTCAACCTCTACCTGAGGTTACGCTCGTGTCGCTCATCCATATTTCGCCTTCTCAGGCGTAACCTTTAGCCAACCCCACAACGAAAGCGAGCCCCCTCTCGTGACTGAACAAGAATTTGAAATCGGATACCGCGGAGCAACTGCATGTTCTGCCGCCGGTATTTCATATCGTCAGCTCGATTACTGGGCACGTACAGGATTGGTTGAACCATCAATCCGTACTGCAACAGGATCTGGAAGCGCACGACTTTACGGTTTCAGAGATATCTTGGTTTTAAAGATTGTTAAGCGTTTATTAGATGCTGGCGTTTCGTTACAGAATATTCGTACTGCAGTAGATCACTTACGCAATCGGGGAGTAACAGAGCTTGAGCGCATCACTTTGATGAGCGATGGCGCATCAATCTATGAATGCGCCAGCCCTGATGAAGTCATCGACTTACTTGCTGGCGGCCAAGGCGTATTTGGAATTGCTGTCGGCAAGGTCTGGCACGAAGTTGAGGGATCACTTGCAACCCTTCAAGGTGAAGTTAACGGTGAACCTGCAGGTGCTGAAAATAATGATGAACTCTCGCTACGTCGAAAGGCGAAAGGCGCTTAGAACTCATATATTTCGCCTCTAGCAGTTCAACTCTGAACTGCTTACTGAATTTCGTGAGGCGATTTCGATATGAGCGGTTATCAGAACTTTGAAGATCGTCATATAGGGCCGTCGGCAGCACAAGAGAGCGAGATGCTCTCGGTACTTGGTTATTCAGATATCAAGAGTTTCATCTCCGATGTCGTTCCCGAAAATATTGTGATTGAGAAGAAGCTATCTGAAGTTCTCGATAGCGCAAAAAGTGAAGTCGAAGTAATTGCAGAGTTACGTGCAATGGCATCGGAGAATGAAGTATTCACATCGCTCATCGGTGGGGGATATTACGGAACTATCACTCCGCCTGTTGTTAAACGAAATGTTCTAGAAAATCCTGCGTGGTATACCGCCTACACTCCGTATCAACCTGAAATATCACAGGGTCGCCTAGAAGCGCTCTTTGCGTTTCAAACAGTCGTTTGCGAAATGACAGCTTTAGCAGTTTCCAATGCATCAATGCTTGATGAGGGAACTGCGGCTGCCGAGGCGATGACACTCGCTCGTCGGAATTCAAAGAGCGATGACTCGTCACTTTTTCTCATTGATAAGAACCTTCATGCTCAAACTAAGGCGGTAGTCATCACTCGCGCCAAGCCGCTAGGTATTGAAGTTGTAGAAGTAGATGCGCTCAATATTGATCAAAGTTTGGATTACTTTGGCGTACTTGTTCAGTATCCGGATACCACAGGAACAATTAATGATTTCACTAAGGCTGCGCAGGATGCTCATTCAAAAAATGCACTCTTTATTGCGGCAACTGATCTCCTTGCTCTGACACTTCTTAAGGCACCAGGGGAGTGGGGCGCTGATATCGCTATCGGTTCAGCTCAGCGATTTGGTGTACCTATGGGATTTGGTGGACCGCACGCGGGTTTCATGGCAGTGCGTGAAGGTCTTGAGAGATCGCTTCCCGGAAGACTTATCGGACAGAGCGTTGATTCTCACGGCAATCCAGCATTTCGTTTAGCTCTACAAACACGCGAGCAACATATTCGACGCGATAAGGCGACGAGCAATATTTGTACAGCACAAGTACTTCTCGCAAATATGAGCGCGTTCTATGCGATGTGGCATGGGCCAAAGGGTTTAACAGCCATTGCTTCTCGCATTCAGGACTATACATCTCAGCTTGCAACGGTCGTCGACGCAGTCAATAAGAGTTACTTCGACACCCTTACAATTAAGGTCTCTGATGCCTCTGCGATTCATACAAAGGCTCGTGCCGCAAGAATTAATTTAGGTCTTGTTGATGCCGGCCATGTACGAATTTCTCTTGACGAAACAATCACGCCAGCAATTTTCAAGGAGATCCTCTCTATATTTGGTGTGGAAGGTAAGTCGGCGCAGGGGAGTGGTATCGCGCCCGCAGTAAAGAGAACATCCGAATTCCTTAAGCATCCAGTCTTTAATACCTATCACTCTGAAACCTCAATGATGCGCTATCTGCGCACACTTTCAGACCGTGATCTTGCACTTGATCGCACCATGATTCCTTTAGGTTCCTGCACGATGAAGTTGAATTCAGTCACAGAGATGGAAGCAGTGACATGGCCTGAATTTGCATCGCTGCATCCATTTGCACCTGCTGATCAAAGCGTCGGATCACGCAAGCTGATTTCGCAGTTATCACAGTGGTTAGTTGATATCACTGGATATGACGCTGTCTCACTTCAACCAAATGCAGGAAGCCAAGGGGAATTTGCTGGGCTTCTTGCAATTAGAAATTATCACGATTCACGTGGAGACCAATCTCGAAATATTTGTTTAATCCCTTCCAGCGCCCACGGCACAAATGCTGCAAGTGCAGTAATGGCAGGAATGAAAGTCGTCGTAATTGCCTGTGATGACCAAGGAAACGTCAGCCTTGACGATATTAACGCCAAGATCGCAGAGCATGCGGGAGCTTTAGCGGCTCTGATGGTTACCTATCCATCAACGCATGGCGTCTTTGAATCTGCGATCTCACAAATCTGCGAAGCAGTTCACAACGCAGGTGGTCAGGTCTATGTCGATGGAGCAAACCTCAATGCACTTGTTGGTCTTGCTCAACCTGGAAAGTTTGGCGCAGATGTTTCGCACCTCAATCTTCATAAGACTTTCTGCATTCCACACGGTGGTGGGGGACCGGGCGTAGGTCCAGTGATTGCTCGCGCACACTTGGCGCCTTTCTTGCCAAACCATCCACTTGATGCAACTGCAGGTCCAGCAACTGGGCCTGGTCCCATTTCAGCTGCTCCGTTTGGTTCAGCAAGCATCTTGCCAATCTCATGGGCATACATTCGCCTCATGGGGGGAGCAGGCTTAACTCATGCAACTGAAGTTGCGATCTTGAGCGCTAACTACATGGCCCATCGCCTAAAGAATTACTTCCCAGTTCTTTACACCGGCGAAAAAGGTCATGTTGCCCACGAATGCATCCTAGATTTACGTGAGATTACTAAGGTCAGTGGGGTAACGGTTGATGATGTTGCAAAGCGACTGATGGACTTTGGATTCCATGCACCGACAATGTCCTTCCCGGTTCCTGGGACTTTGATGATTGAACCTACTGAATCAGAAGATATTCTCGAGATGAACCGCTTTATCGATGCGATGATTGCTATCAAGTTTGAAATCGATGAGATTATCGAAGGCAAGATTGCCGTTGAAGATTCGGCCCTGCGCCATGCGCCTCACACAGTTGCTGCGATTGCCAATAGCAACTGGGATCGTGCTTACAGCCGGGAACGCGGCGCATTTCCATCTACCTTCACTGGACTTATTCCTGGTGAATTAATCGGTCAGAAGGGCAAATATTGGCCTACTACAGGGCGTATAGACGGGGCATACGGGGATAGGAACCTGGTCTGCTCCTGCGAACCAATCGAGAGCTTCGCCTGACCGGCTCTGATTTACTTTACATAATGTAACTTATCGGCGTTAGGTCTAAAGGTACGAGCAAGGCCCCAGAGGGTTGTCTGCCAGAGCGCCTCAATAACAATCGCTCTATTCATCTTAGATACGCCGTTAATTCTTTCAACGAAGGTAATCGGAACTTCAATCTTTCTAGCTCCAGCAAGGTCGCTAGCCATCGCCATCTCAATTTGAAAACAATATCCAGTTGCAAACATCTGATCCAATTTCAATGAGAGCAATAGAGAGCGACTATAGATACGAAAACCACCTGTGAGGTCATTGAGGGGTATTCTCAAAGCTAAACGAGCATATTTAGTACCCGATTTAGAAAGTAATTGTCGACTTCGTGGCCAGTTCACGACTGATCCACCAGGCATCCATCGCGTACCCAGAACAATGACTCTTGAATCAGAAGGTTGATTTCGAGCAGCACTTAACATTGCGGGCAAGTCTTCCACTCTATGGGAACCGTCTGCATCCATCGTAACGAAGTATTGATATTCAGAATCTTTGAGAACTTCAGAAAATCCTGCTCGGTATGCCGCGCCTAATCCGGCTTTACCTGGACGTCTAAGAACCTTCACCCACGAGAATTTCATTGAATCGACAATATCTGCGGTCTTATCAGGGGAATTATCGTCGAGAACTACCACGTCGAAATTCTGCTGGTTTTGAATCGTGCCGAGGGAGTTAAGGAGTTCAACGATTGAAGTTGCTTCGTTGTAGGTAGGAATCAGTATTACCGCTTTGATGATAATCCCCTGCCTTCCTACCATTTAAGCGCTGATATTAATCTATCAACGCTGGCACCGAGTCCATGTTCGGCCTGCATTGCATAAATTTCAGATAAATCAGCAGGTCTCTTTGGCATCGAGATATCCATTTTTGGGATTGCGACATCTTTGGCACAGTGAACCAAGGTGGGTGCAATCTTCAGATAATCAGCACCTTCAATAATCTTCTTCGCTAGGTTTGGGGTCAAAGATTCATGGCCAGCTTTGGCACCTTTGAGAGCTTCTTCAACCGTTGCAAAGTTATTTGCAATCAGTGCAGCACCTTTCTCGCCAATACCCTTTACCCCAGGTAGCCCATCAGAAGGATCGCCTCTAAACATCGCGAAGAGTGCGTACCGCTCCCCTGGTATCCCATATTTTTCGGCGATCCACTTAATATCAACTAAATCGTGTTGAGAAATTCCGCGAGCTAAATAGACAACCTTTACATCTCGTTTGTCATCGACGAGTTGAAATAAATCGCGGTCACCGGTCACAACGCGGATTGGACCCTTCTCTTTTACTGCAAAAGTTGCCATCACATCATCTGCTTCATAATCATCGACGCCCAGCATCGGGATGCCGAATGCATCAAGGAGGTCAAGAAGAATGGGAATTTGTGGAGTTAAAGTCTCTGGCTCTTCTTCAACATCGCTCTCATCTTCCAAGCGATTGGCTTTATATGCCGGAAAGAGATCTACTCGCCATGAGGGACGCCAATCACCTTCGATACAAGCGACAATTCGATCGGGTGAATACATGCCAATCAACCGAGCAGTCATATCGAGATAGCCACGAATAGCATTGACCGGCGCACCCGATGGTGACAACAAGGTGTCAGGCATTCCGTAGTAAGCGCGATACCAAAGGGATGCGCTATCTAGGAGCATTAAAGTCATAGTTCACCCAACATATATGAAACAACTCCACGGTCCAAACGCTTCACTCCGTCACGACAGATTGGACGCAAGTGTTCGGCCGCTCCCCCTATCTGGGTAAGCAAGTCAATCAATTGTTTGATGGAGCGAACAAAGTCACCAACTGTCATGTCCGTACCTTTGAGAACGTTACTTAATGAGTGGCCATTAGCCCAGCGATATGAGGCATAACAGAAACCAAAATCAGGTTCACGTTGCGTCTTTACATCGAATTCATTTTCAATGTCTTCGAGTTCAACCCAAATCTTTGCAACGGTAGCCAGTGCGTTAGCTACATTTTGATGTGGCATCTTCGGTGCGTAATTTTCAGAACTTCGACTTTCAAAGATCATCGCAGACGCCACTGATAATAGCTCTGGCGCGGAGAGGTTATCGAAGACCCCTTTGCGGATAGATTCTGTAAGAAGTAGATCAGATTCCGCATATATCTTCGCGAGAATTTTTCCCTGTTCAAGAGGTTTCTCTCCCTCAATGTATCCAAGGTGATCCAAGACGTTGCAGATACGGTCAAAAGTCTTCGCAATAACGTGAGTACGGTTTTCGACTCGAGCACGCAGACCATCTGATTCGCGATTTAAGCGATCGGCACGTTCAGCAAAGCGGGCATGCGTCTCTCGATCGTTACAGGCGTGACAATCGTGTTTACGCAGCGCTCTACGCATTCCATCGAGTTCATTCTCCATGCGCACTCGTTGACGTTGATCAAAGGTCTTTCGACCATCTCGCTTACTTAGGAGACGTTCTAGCTCTTTGATATCGATGCGTAGACGTGAATACTCTGCAAAGTTTCCAAGATGGCAGACTGCGGATTCGCTCAGTTCTGCAGCTGCAGAATCATTCTTTCTAATCTGACGCACAAGCCCCACAACAGCACGGTCTGCCTGGAATTGGGCGAACGAGGACTCCAAACTTCCGCGTGCTCGTTCACGGCCGAAACGTGCAATCAAGTTGATGGACATGTTGTAAGTCGGCGCGAAAGAAGAGCGAAGCGGGTAAGTACGAGTTGAAGCAAGACCTGCAACCATCGCTGAATCAACTGTCGGAGACCATTGAACAACAGCATTTCCCTCAATATCGATTCCGCGACGACCAGCACGACCAGTGAGTTGGGTGTACTCCCCCGGAGTAATTGGAACGTGACCTTCACCGTTCCACTTCGTTAACTTCTCAAGGACCACAGTTCTCGCTGGCATATTGATTCCAAGAGCAAGAGTTTCGGTAGCGAAGACTGCTTTAACTAGACCTCGTTTGAATAGATCTTCAACCGCACCTTTAAAGCTAGGAAGTAAACCCGCATGGTGTGCCGCGATTCCACGTTCTAGAGCTGTCATCCAGTCGCGATAGCCCAGGACTTCAAGATCTTCTTCTGCCAAATTTTGGGTATATCTCTGAGCTGTTGCAACGATTTCAATTCGTTCTTCTGTCGTTGTCAGTTTGACACCCTCATTGAGACATTGCTTAACCGCCGCGTCACACCCTGCTCGAGAGAAGATGAAGGTAATCGCCGGGAGCAAGTTCTCACGCTGTAACTTTTCTACGATATCGGCGCGAGATAAACGACTCTCATTCTCTGAGAAACGTTCGCGGCGGTGACGAGGAACTTTGCTCCGTCTCATCGCTTCACGCTCGGCGGCGAGGATTTCGGGATTGACTCGAGTGGGTTCACTAAAGAGGTCAATCATTCGATCGCCGATGAGAACGTGTTGGTACAAAGGAATCGGTCTAATTTCGCTGACGATTACCTCGGTAGCGCCGCGAACTTCACCGAGCCATTCTCCAAACTCTTCAGCGTTAGAAACTGTAGCCGAGAGCGAAATAACCTGGACGCTCTCCATGAGGTGGATAAGAACTTCTTCCCACACCGCCCCGCGGAACTTATCGGCCAGATAGTGCACTTCATCCATGACAACTGAACCTAGATTCTTCAGAGTAGATGAGTTCGCATAAAGCATATTTCGCAGAACTTCTGTTGTCATAACGAGAATATCTGCCTCAGAATTTATATTGGTATCACCTGTAAGAAGTCCAACTCGGTCCTCACCGAAACGTTCTTGAAATTCGGCAAACTTTTGATTCGAAAGCGCCTTAATCGGAGTGGTGTAGAAGCACTTCTTGCCCTGCGCCAAGGCGCTAAATGCAGCGAACTCGCCCACCACGGTCTTTCCTGCCCCCGTTGGAGCAGCTACAAGAACACCTTTTCCATCTTCAACTGCCTGGCAAGCAGCAATCTGAAACTCATCGAAACCGAAATCAAACTGTTCGATGAATTTGAGGGTAAGAGGATGGTTATTTCTCTTCTTCGCCGCTGCATATTGCTCCGCCGGCGTGGTCATAGGGTCCATGTTAGTCCAGCAGATGCAATACATTCTGCTGAAACTGGAGCCTGGCCAATGCGTTCCCCATCTGCATATGCAACGGCCTGCGCGATAATTGAAATCTTCTGAGTTTTGTAGGATTTTACCGCAGGATGAGTGATGTGTGAGCCCGAGAAAACTCTTGGAAAGACCTTTAAGAATTCAATTTTGCTGACTGGTTCCAAAATCATCACATCAAATAGCCCATCATTAATCTGAGCTTGAGGACAAACCAACATACCACCACCGTATGAACGTCCATTGCCAACTGCGATCAACATCGCCTTCGTTGAAATCTTCACTGAATCCATCGCTATTTCATATTCAATAGGTGCAAACTTGGGAAGTTCAAGTGCAATCGCCGCGTTATATCTCTGTGGTCCTTTTGGCCATTTTAAGGAGTTTGCCCGTTCATTTACTATGGAATCAAAGCCGGTAGAAAGAATTGCTGCGAACCACTCTGAATCAACATTTCCTAAATCGACTGGCTTAGGGTCTGTTGATATGACGCGATCTAAGAAACTTGTGAAATCGGTGAGGGACCAACCGAGAGTGCGCACAATGTCGTTGCCAGTACCAGCTGGGATAATTGCGAATGGAATTGCACGCGGGACTGCCAACTGGAGAATTAGGTGCGCTAGACCATCTCCCCCGACTGAGATAACACCTTCAAACTTTCCTGTATCAAGAGCAACTTCAATCTCATCGCGTAGTTGTGAAGAGCTTTGCGCCGAGAAAACAGTGTATGGAACTTTCTTGGCCGAGAGGTACCCAGTAACTCTTTTGCCGAAGGCGGCTCCCCTACCGTGTCCTGAATGGGGATTTATCGCAACGAGCCACATCAATTAGCCCTGTTGGCTCTTCTGGGCGCGTCTACGGTCATTGAGAAGAGCAAAAACTCCAGAGGCGAGATAGAGCAAGATGAGAGGAATAGCCAGAGCAAGCATCGATAGTGGATCCGCACTTGGCGTAAAGCCAGCAACGAAGAGCGTAATTCCAAAGACCCAACCACGCCATGGTCTCAAGATCGCCTTGCCGGAGAGGAAACCGATGAGATTAAATGTAATGAGGAAGACCGGGAGCTCAAATGCGATACCAAAGAGGAGAATCGCTCTCATAACGAAATCGAGGTAATCATCGAATTTAACCAAGTTATTGAGAGCATCTGGAGTAAATCCAAATAAGACTTCTACAGCGATTGGCAGAATTGTGTACCCGAGATAAGCACCTGCAGCAAAGAATGGCGTTGCCGCGACGATAAAGAAGATTGAATTTCTCTTCTCTTTACGATGCAGTGCTGGAGCGATAAAGGCCCAGAGCTGATACAGCCAAAATGGTGCAGAGATAATTATTCCGGTGAGAATCGCAACCTTAATTTGAAGATTGAGCGGACCTAGGACTCCATTGATATACAGCGCACCGCAATTATCAGCCCCAGTTTCTTGTGCCGCCTTGAGATCGCAGACAGGTTCCGAGAGTTTGGTAATTATTTCATTGTAGAAAAACCAGCCAACGATCGATCCCAGCGCAATTACAGAAGCTGACTTAACAACTCTCGTGCGTAGCTCTCGGAGATGATCAAGCAGCGGCATACGACCGCCAGTGGAGGTCGACATTTCAAGCCTCTACTTTTCTACAGAGCCTGGATCTTTATCTTCAGGCTTCTTGCCATCTTCCTTCATCTCTTTCATCTCACTCTTGAAGATCCGCATAGATTTTCCTAGCGAACGAGCGGAATCCGGAAGGCGCTTAGCTCCGAAGAGGATGACGACAACAATGAGCAACAGAAGGATATGACTTGGTTCGCGTAAGAAAGGCATGGGGAAAGATTATCGCACCGGAGAATTTTCAGCGATATTGAAGGGCCATTGCTCGACTCTGGCGAACGACCTCTTGGCGAAGATTGAGGGGCTCAAGCAGCTCAAAATCTCCGCCGAGGCGATGATCTCGCGAACCAACCAACTGGTATTGAAAACCTCGACCTGATACTTATCATCACCCAACTCTCTGCATTTATCGAAAGTCTCGTTGAGCAAGCGAGCGTTTGCATGCACTTTGAGAGTTACCGAAAT
>JACCDN010961484.1_pt1 | contig 16195 bp, 12 predicted proteins | sample 7441691 | NCBI WGS metagenome assembly JACCDN01 (sample SAMN15323439, study PRJNA562643) | freshwater metagenome | isolation source: river surface water | place: USA:Blue River Watershed | collected 2017-08-16
ATGATCAGTATTGGAATTGGAGAAGCAGACATTCTAAACGAAGCAAAATTCAATTTTAAAGACTTCACGTTTATCGATGAAGCCTTTTTAAACACACTAATAAATAATTAAAAGTTAGAATTTGGGAGTAACTAAACCCTATTCAAATTTTCAAATTTTCAAATTAAAAAAATGAATCAAGATTATATTAAACCAGACAACTGGTCCATTATTGAAGAAGGATTTGATGTAGAAAGAGTAAAATCATCCGAAAGTCTTTTTAGTATTGGAAACGGAGCCATGGGGCAACGTGCCAATTTTGAAGAAGCCTACACGGGCGAAACCTTCCAAGGAAGTTATATTGCCGGCATTTATTATCCAGACAAAACCAAAGTGGGTTGGTGGAAAAATGGGTATCCAGAATATTTTGCCAAAGTACTGAATGCACCAAACTGGATTGGTATCGATATTGAAATTAACGGTGAAAATTTAGATTTACATTCGTGTGCATCGGTTCGTGATTTCCGTCGCGAATTGAATATGAAAGAAGGTTGGTACCAACGTACTTTTGAAGCTACTTTACAAAACGGAACCGAAATTGCTGTCAACGTAAAACGTTTTTTATCTTTAAATTTAGACGAATTGGGATGTATTCATTTCGAAATTACCCCATTGAACCAAGATGCAAAAATTGTTTACAAACCTTATATTGATGCAGGAGTTACCAATGAAGACGCCAACTGGGAGGAGAAATTTTGGGAACCAATAGAAGTAAAAAATGGAAACCAAGATGCTTATGTAACGGCACAAACGTTTAAAACCCATTTCAAAGTGACCACATTTATGCACAACAGCATTTGGTCAAACGGAAAAAATGAAAACGCATCTCCTGTTTCAACCGATGCTTCCAATGATAAAATCCAACACCGTTATGATACCGTAATTGGTAAAGGTCAGACCTCAGCGATTCAAAAAATGGGTGGATACACCGTTTCGATGAATCATGAAAACACACAAATAGCTGCTCAAAATGTGATTCAATCAGCTGTAGCGAAAGGATATGAAGTACTTTTGGAAGAGCAAAAAATAGCTTGGGCAAAAATATGGGAAATGTCAGACATTACCATTGAAGGCGATGTGAAAGCACAACAAGGAATTCGTTTCAATATTTTTCAATTAAACCAAACTTATTTAGGTAAAGATTCTCGTTTGAATATTGGTCCGAAAGGATTTACCGGAGAAAAATATGGAGGATCTACCTATTGGGATACCGAAGCGTATTGCATTCCTTTCTACATGGCAACCAAAGACCAAGAAGTGGCAAGAAATTTATTGACTTACCGCTACAATCAATTGGATAAAGCCATAGAAAATGCAGCTAAACTAGGTTTTACCAATGGTGCCGCTTTGTATCCAATGGTTACTATGAATGGTGAAGAATGCCACAACGAATGGGAAATTACGTTTGAAGAAATCCACAGAAATGGAGCGATTGCCTTTGCCATATTTAATTATTACCGTTTCACGGGAGATTACAGTTATGTCCCTGAAAAAGGATTGGAAGTACTGATTGGAATTGCTCGTTTTTGGCACCAAAGAGCTACTTTCTCTACAAACAAAAATCAGTACGTTATTTTGGGAGTTACAGGTCCAAATGAATACGAAAACAATGTGAATAATAATTTTTACACCAATTATATTGCAAAATGGTGTATTGATTATGCCGCAGAACAAATTCAGAAAGTATCGTTAGAATACCCATCCGATCACAAACGAATAGTCGAAAAAGTACAGTTATCGAATGCCGAATTACAAGAATGGAAAAAAGTAGCAGACAATATGTACTTCCCTTACTCAGATGAGTTAGGTGTCTATTTACAACAGGATGGATTTTTGGACAAAGAGTTGGTTCGCGTGGCCGATTTAGATAAAAGTCAACGTCCAATCAACCAAAAATGGTCTTGGGATAGAATATTACGTTCGCCCTACATCAAGCAAGCCGATGTTTTACAATGTTTCTACTTCTTTGAAAATCATTTTACAAAAGAGCAACTGAAAAATAATTTTGAGTTTTATGAATCATTCACCGTGCATGAAAGTTCTCTTTCACCTTGCGTTCACTCGATTCAAGCCGCTGTTTTAGATAAAATGGATATGGCCTATACATTCTACTTAAGAACTTCTCGTCTTGACTTAGACGATTACAACAAAGAAGTGGAAGAAGGGTGTCATATTACATCAATGGCTGGAACTTGGATGAGTATTGTAGAAGGATTTGGTGGAATGCGCGTTGTAAATAATCAGTTGCACTTTGCGCCAAAAATCCCTAAAGAATGGCACGGATATTCATTCAAAATCAATTTTAGAAACCAAATCATTAAAGTAACGGTTGATCAAACCAAAACACAAATTGCTTTGGAGGGTACGACGGATATTTCTGTTGTGGTTAACGGAAAAGAAGTGGCCGTGGCTGCAAATGGTTCTGTTTCGATTGAATAGGTAAATTTTGTTTGAACCATTAAGGAATAAAAAATGAAAAAAATCGTACTCTTGTTCTTTACATCCATTGCTTTTGGGCAATCCCCAGAAGTGAGTTCGGGAAAGATTCAACACATTGAAAACTTCCCATCGAAGTATGTAGACGCCCGAAACATCGATGTTTGGATGCCCGAGGGCTATTCGGTATCCGAAAAATATGCTGTATTGTATATGCACGACGGCCAAATGTTGTATGACGCAGCTACTACATGGAACAAGCAATCTTGGGAAGTAGATGAAGTGGCTGGAAAATTAATCCGAGAAGGGAAAACAAAAAAATTCATTGTGGTTGGAATTTGGAACAATGGATCCAAAAGACATCCCGAATATTTTCCTCAAAATCCCTATGAAAATTTATTACCCACTCAAAAAGATACGATAACAACACAATTACAAAAATCTGGGAGAACCAAAGAAAAGTTTCAGCCCATTTCTGATTTGTATTTGAAATTTTTAGTAACCGAATTAAAACCGTACATCGATAACCATTTTTCTACTTTAAAGAACAGAGAAAATACTGTAATCGCTGGTTCGAGTATGGGCGGACTGATTTCGATGTATGCGATTTGTGAATACCCAGAAGTTTTTGGAGGTGCCGCATGCATCTCTACCCATTGGCCGGGAACCTTTAGTTCGGAAAACAATCCGATTCCCGATGCTTTTTTAAATTACATGAATTCGCATTTACCCGATCCAAAAACACATCAATTCTATTTTGATTACGGAAACAAAACACTCGATGCCTTGTATCCAGAATTACAGAAAAAAGTGGATCTACTCATGAAAAATAAAGGTTTCACTCCTTCGACATGGACCACTCAATTTTTTGAAGGAAAAGACCATTCTGAAAAATCATGGACCGAACGATTGCATATCCCCTTTGAATTTTTATTAAAAAAATAAACGATATCCTTATGAAAAAAATTATTTTCCTATTCCTTTTTAGCAGTTCCTTATTTGCTCAAATCGATCGTGTAGAGCCTCCTTTTTGGTATGCTAACATGCAAAATCCAGAAGTACAAATAGTGTTCTATGGCAAAAATATTGCTGAAAATGAAGTGGCTGTTTCAAACAATGTCATCATCAACAACATTACAAAAACAGAAAACCCAAATTATCTATTTGTGACCATAAACACCAAAAATGTAGCGGCTCAAGAACTTACTTTTTCGTTTTCAAAAAACAAAAAAACGGTATTCACTCAAAAATATGACATCCGCAAACGCAAAGAAAATGCACGCTTCAGAAAAAGTTTTGATGCTTCCGATATGATGTATTTGATCATGCCTGATCGATTTGCAAATGGTAATCCTTCAAACGATAGCGACAAATCGGTAGTAGAAAAAGCCGATAGAAAAAATCCAGGAGGTCGTCATGGTGGTGACATTGAGGGGATCATTCAACACATTGATTATTTGAAAGAATTAGGCGTTACCGCATTGTGGAGTACTCCGTTGTGTGAGGATAATGATAAAACTTATTCTTACCATACCTATGGTCAATCGGATGTATATAGAATTGATCCGCGTTACGGAACCAATGAAGAGTATGTAAAATTGGCTGAAGCCCTGCATCAAAACGGAATGAAATTGGTCAAAGATTATGTAACAAACCATTGGGGTGCCGAACATTGGATGTTCAAAGACATGCCAACCTATGATTGGTTTCATCAATTTCCAGGATATTCACAATCCAATTATCGCATGACTACCCAATATGACACAAACGCAGCTGCAATTGATATAAAACAATGTATGGATGGTTGGTTTGTTCCATCCATGCCCGATTTAAATCAATCCAATCCATTGGTGCTGAACTATTTGACTCAAAATGCCATTTGGTGGATAGAATATGCGGACCTAGACGGATTTAGAGTTGATACCTATTCGTACAACGACAAAGAAGGAATTGCGAAATGGACCAAAGCCATTACGGATGAATACCCTTATTTCAATATTGTGGGTGAAGTTTGGATGCACGATCAAGCACAAATTTCGTATTGGCAAAAAGACAGCCCAATTGCTAAAATTCAAGATTACAACAGTTATTTACCAAGTGTGATGGATTTTACATTACACGATGCTTTAGGATCTGTTTTCAACGAAAGCAATCCGAATTGGAATGACGGAATGATCAAAGTATATGACAACTTTGTGAATGACTTCTTATATGCAAACACCAATAACATTTTGACTTTTGCAGAAAATCATGACACCAATCGTTTCAATCAAATTTACAAAAACGATTTCAAGAAATACCAATTGGCCATGACATTGCTTGCTACCACGAGAGGGATTCCTCAATTGTATTATGGTTCAGAAATAGGCATGGCAGGCGATAAAGGAAAAGGTGATGCCGACATAAGACAAGACTTCCCAGGAGGTTGGAAGGGTGATGCGCAAAACGCTTTTAGTAAATCGGGGAGAACAGCTGTACAAAACCAATATTTTGATTTCACTTCAAAATTATTCAGCTGGAGAAAAAACAATCCTGTGGTGGCTTTTGGCAAAATGAAACATTACTTGCCAGACAACAATGTGTATGTTTATTTTAGATATGATGATGCACAATCGGTAATGGTAGTAATCAATAACTCGGACGAGACAAGAACTTTCAATACCCAACGATTTGCAGAAAACATGCAAAATTATAGCTCTGGCACGGAGGTTTTGAGTGGCGAAAAATACACTAGTCTACATTCGATTACCATCAAGCCTAAATCTTCTTTAATCATCGAATTGAAAAAATAATACGATTTAGATTCGTCAAAAATAATGAAACGCCTTTTCAATGAAGGCGTTTTTTATGCTTAACTTTGTCACTTCAAAACAAAAAAATGAATCAAAACTTCGATATCATCATTGTAGGAGGCGGTGCCGCTGGATTTTTTTCAGCCATCAACATCGTGGAACGCAATCCGAACCTCAAAGTGGCGATTCTTGAAAGAGGAAAAGAAGTGCTTTCCAAAGTTCGAATTTCTGGTGGCGGACGTTGTAATGTTACCCATGCTTGTTTTGAGCCCAACGAATTAGTGAAATTTTACCCTCGTGGTGAAAAAGAATTGCGAGGTCCGTTTCATCAATTTTGCTCGGGTGATACCATCGAATGGTTTGAAAAACACGGAGTAGAACTCAAAATCGAGGATGACGGACGTATGTTTCCTGTTTCAAATTCCTCCCAAACAATCATCGACTGTTTTCTAAATGCGAGTCAAAAATTAGGAATCTCAATTCTAACTGGTCAAAGTGTGCAATCCATTTTCAAAAAAGAAAATTGTTGGAAAATTGAAACACAAAATGAAACATTTCTTGCAGAAAAATTAATAGTAGCTACCGGAAGTAATCCTAAAATTTGGGAGTTATTGCAAACATTTGGGCATGCTATTGTAACCCCGGTTCCTTCGCTATTTACCTTCAATACTAAGGATAGTCGCATCAAAGATTTACCCGGTATTGCAACTCACGTGAGTGTGAAAGTTAAAGATACAAAACTCAATTCGGCGGGTCCTTTGCTGATCACCCATTGGGGAATGAGTGGTCCTGCCATCTTAAAATTATCTGCTTGGGGTGCCCGAATACTTCACGATAAAAATTACCAATTTACTCTTATTGTTAATTGGTTGAACGATAGCACAAAGGAGGAAACTGAAATCTTATTGAAAGAACTAAAACAAGAACACGCTAAGAAAACAGTTTCCAAAAAATCACCTTTTGAGATTCAAAATAGACTTTGGGAAAGCTTGGTTTTGGCTTCGGGTATTACTGCAGAAACCAAATGGGCTGATGTTTCTAAAACACAAATTCAAACCTTGGCTGGTCAACTCACTGAGGGTTTATTTCAAGTAAATGGTAAAAGTACTTTCAAAGAAGAATTTGTAACGGCGGGCGGAATTGATTTGAAAGAAATCAATTTCAAAACCATGGAAAGCAAACTGCACCAAAATCTATTTTTTGCTGGCGAGATCGTAAATATTGATGCCATTACTGGTGGATTTAACTTTCAAAATGCATGGACAAGCGGTTTCATTGTGGCACAAAACTTTTAATTCTTTGTAGTTAAAAATTAAATTTATTTCTAAAAAGAGCATCTGTTTTCCTTTCTTAAGTATTCCAATAAAATAAGGAAAAGTGTACTAATTTTCTTTCAAAATTTGTAAGTTGTTAAAAATCAACCTATATTTGAAATCTATTAAATACTTTTTTATGAAAAGAAATCTACTATTATCCTTATTTGCCCTTGTATTTACTTCGTTATTTTCAGCTTATTCACAAGCAGGATTTACATGTAGCACACCGATAGCAATAAATAATTTACCTTATGTAACCGCTGACAACACCGCTAATTATGGTGATACTTATGATGTGGTTCAAGGTGCAGGTTGCGTAACAACAACTTCAAATTATATGAGTGGAAACGATGTTTTCTATTCTTATACTCCAACTACCGACGGAATTATCAACATCAGTTTAACTCCAACAGGAACTTATTCTGGTATTTTTGTATACGATGGATGTTCAAACGTAGGTGTTTCTTGTTTGGCAGGTGTAGCTAATGGAAATGCAACTCTTAGACAAATTTCTAGTTTAAATGTGATTGCAAATCACACATATATTATAGTAATTTCTACATGGGCTGCTCCTCAAACAGTTGCCTATACCCTTCAAATTGCAAACGTTACGTGTTCTATTCCCGCTCAAGTGACATTGACATCTAATGTTAGTTCAACCTCAGCTAGTTTTTCATGGGCTGCTTCAAACAATCCAAATACAGCTTGGGAAGTTTATGCAACTCCATGTGGTACAGCTGCTCCAACAGCGACAACTGTAGGCACCGCTACAAGTACAAATAATTATACTTTTTCTAATTTAATTCCGAATACTTGTTATAATTTTTATGTAAGAACTGTTTGTTCTAGTTCAGACAAAAGTAACTGGACAAACGCACTTCCTTTTACAACTCCTACAGCACCTATTGTAAACCCAGTTTGTGGTGGTACATTTATTGACAACGGAGGCGCAAACGGAAATTATACTTCAAATCAAAATTCTGTTTACACTATTTGCCCTCAAAATACGGGTGATGTGGTTTCGGTTGTTTTTAATTCATTTGATTTGGAAGCAAATTATGACGCACTATATGTTTTTAATGGTGATACCGTATCTTCTCCACAAATTTCAAGTGGAAATTTAGCAGGAAATGTTCCTGGCGCATTAGCAGGTGGGTTTTGGGGAACAGTAATTCCGGGTCCATTCGTAGCAAACAATGCAAGTGGCTGTTTAACTTTTAAATTTGTTAGTGACTCTGTTACTACCAAACCAGGATGGAATGCAACTGTAAGTTGTGGCGCTCCAGCAACATGTCAAATACCAACCGCTTTATCTGCAAATACAATTGGTTTTTCATCAGCAAATGTGACTTGGACAGGACCAACCAATGCGAACCAATGGGAAGTTATTGTTCAACCATCAACATTAGCAGCTCCTGTTGTTACTTCATCAGGAACTGTTGTTTCTACTAATTTATTTCAAGCGTCTGCACTGTCCTTAGGAACAGCATACAAAGTATATGTTCGTGCTATTTGTTCGGATACAGATAAAAGTTTATGGTCAAGCCCAATTACATTTACTACATTGAGCTGTACTCCCACTACAAATTATGTATCCCAAATCACGAATACAAGTGCAGTTGTAACATGGTACAATTCGATACAACAATCTGCAACCAATGGGCAATGGGAACTTATCATACAACCTGTAGCAGACAGTGCTCCTACAGCAACTTCAATTGGAATTCCCGTAACAAGTAGCCCTTATACAATTGTAGGCTTAACTTGTGGCACAAGTTATAAAACGTATATGCGTTCGTTCTGTAATAATGAATGGACAAGCTGGTCTACAGGAACTACCTTTACAACAAGTGTTTGTACTTTAACGAGTGGTCAACCTACCAATTTAAGTGTATGCAGCGATAATGGTTATGGATGTGTAACTCTTACAAACAATAACGCGCCTATTTTAGGTAATTTAGATCCATCATTATACACTATTAGTTATCACTTAACTTTAGCAGATGCAAACAGCCAATTAAACCCGCTTGGAGCTGAATACTGTATTACAAATACCTCACAAGTTATTTATGCATTGTTGGTAAAAAATGGCACAACTGAAAAACAAATACTACAATTTACAGTTAGTTCGAACTCAATCAATTCTACAGTAGCACTTCAAAACATGGTGCAATGTGATGATAACGTAGATGGCCAAGTAGTGTTTAACTTAACGAATCAAATCGTTTCAACGAACACCGTAACATATCACTTAACATTGGCTGATGCCTTAAATAATTTAAATCCAATTACGAATTCAACAACATACTCAATTGCAAGTCCATCTGGTAACTTTGCAATTTTTGCAAGAGAAATAATTGCAAATGGTTGTGATAATGTGTATTCATTTAATTTAAATGCCTATTCTGATTGTAATTTATCATACAATTGTGCTCAAGCCAATTCATTATGTGGTACGCTAGGTGTACCGTTTGCAAACACGCACCAAGGAATCACAGCTGATCCAGGAAATGCCTATGGATGTTTATTTTCTAGACCAAATCCAACTTGGTTTTATTTACCCGTAAGCTCTAATGGAACATTGAACTTGACCGTTGAACAAAATACAAGCATCGCCTTTAATGGACAAAACCTAGATGTTGATTACATTGTGTACGGGCCCTTTACAAACCCAACATCGGCATGTAACGGTGGATTAACAGCAGATAAAATTGTGAGCTGTAGTTATTCAGCTGCTGGTATTGAATATCCGATTATTCCAAATGCAATTGCAGGTCAATACTATTTAATAATGACCACCAATTTTAGTAACCAACCTGGTTTTATCAGAATCACAATGAACCCATCTTCTCAAGGAACAATTGATTGTTCTGGAGTAAGAATGAACGCCTTCTTGGATGCTAATAACAATGGAACAAAAGATAATGGCGAACAAAACTTCCCATTAGGTCAATTTCATTACACAAAAAATGGAGGTACACCTCATAATGTAACTTCTCCAAATGGTGCTTACACTATCTATGACGCAAACGGATCTAACTTGTACAATTTAAGCTATACCGTAGAGCCATCTTACAGTAGCATGTATGCTATTTCAACAAGTAGTTATAACAACGTAAGTGTAATTGTTGGAAGTGGTGTTGTTAATTATTACTTCCCAATAACAGCCGTTCAAAACTACACCGATGTCGCTGCTACTATTATTCCATTCAATGCTCCAAGAGCAGGATTTGTATACAAAAATTTAATTGTGTACACCAATTTAGGAAGTCAAACGGTGGCAAGTGGTACGATCACTTTTAATAATAGTACTACTACACCTATCACAGCCATTTCTCAAACAGGAACCACTCCAACAGCCACAGGATTTACTTACAATTACAGTAATTTATTGCCTTTTGAAGTGAGAACCATATTAGTAACCATGCAAGTTCCACCAATTCCTGGTGTTGCATTAGGTCAATTAATTACTAATAATGTAACCATTACTCCAACTCAGGATGATATTGTATTATTGAACAATGTAAACAGCTCTACACAACCGGTTATTGCTTCTTACGATCCAAATGACAAAATGGAATCTCATGGAGAGAAAATTGTATATTCTACGTTTGCTCAAAATGAATATTTACATTACACCATTCGATTTGAAAACACAGGTAATGCAAGCGCAATCAATGTAGCTATAAAAGATGTTTTGGATTCAAAAATTGATGAGACATCATTGCAAATGGTAAGCGCGAGTCATAACTACACGTTGGATCGAATCAATAATGAATTGACTTGGAATTTCAATAACATTCAACTTCCTGTATCAGTTTCAAATACAGATATTGGTAAAGGATATGTATCTTTCAAAGTGAAATTAAAACCTGGATTTGCAATAGGAGATATCATTCCGAATACTGCCAACATTTACTTTGATTACAACCCAGCTATTGTGACCAATACGTTCAATACTGAATTTGTAACAACCTTAAGTGTTGAGACCAATCAAATCTTCGATTTTGTAATGTATCCGAATCCTGCTCGCGAATTTGTACAAATCAAATTACAAAACAACGAGATGATAGAGAACATCAAAATATCAGATGTACTAGGTAAAGTAGTTAAATATGTAGGCTCTGTTTCAGACAATCAAACTACTGTTTCAACTTCAGATTTAACTTCAGGTATTTACATCATAGAAGTTGTAACTGCTAACAACAGTAAAATCAGCAAGAAATTAGTAATCAAATAAGACATTACGAAACTCAATAAAAAAAACCCTCATTGAATCAATGAGGGTTTTTTTATTAGTTCAACCACCAAATACTGAAATTCAAAAGGGATGCAAAACTGACCCAAGCAAGATAAGGCAGTAATAACTTGGAAGCGGTTTTGTTGATCAAAGCAAATTGATTATAGGTTTCAAAAATCAGTAGCCACAACAAAATGATTTCGATCAAGGACAATAACGGATTTTGCAATCCAAAAAATAAATATGACCAAAGTGCATTCAATCCTAATTGGATGACAAAAAAAGAAAAAGCTTTCTTAACTTCCTCCGGTTTGTTGTCTATTTCATTCCAAATCATTCCGCCCGATACGCCCATCATGATAAACAATACTGTCCATACAGGTGCAAAAACCCAGTTTGGCGGATTAAAAATCGGTTTTATCAAAGTTGGATACCACGTAGAAATACTTTGTTGCGTTACCTTACTAGATAAAAAACCAACAATCAAACAAGTGGTAACAACGAGCAATATTCTAACTTTTCTATTCATTTTGTTTAAATTTTTAACAAATGTACTAAACAAATTCACATATTATTTTTTAAAATAAGTATCTTTGTTGAAAATTGTAATTCAATATGTTTTCAGAGAAAGATTTTATTCCAAAAAACCACAGCAATACTTTACAGAAAGGAACGTTTACTTGGAGCGCTCCAAGCAATATTGCACTAGTAAAATATTGGGGGAAGATTGAAAATAAAACGAGTGAACTTAGTGGGTTTCAGGAGCAAATTCCTGCCAATCCCTCGGTTAGTTTTACCTTAAATAATTGTAAAACCATCACTCAATTATCTTTTGAAAAACACCATCTAAACCATTTTTCTTTTGATTTATTTTTTGAAGGTAAACCCAAAGAGGAATTCAAACCAAAAATTCAAAAATTTCTTGAACGCATTGAAATTTTCTGCCCTTATTTAAAAGAATTTCATTTGCACATAGATACACAAAATACTTTTCCTCATAGTTCTGGGATAGCATCGTCAGCTTCTGGGATGGCAGCGTTGGCAATGAACATCATGAGCATGGAACGCCTACTAAACCCCTCCATGACCGACGATTATTTTTATCAGAAAGCCTCCTTTCTAGCACGTTTGGGCTCAGGAAGTGCTTGTAGAAGCATCACGGGAAAAGTAGTAACCTGGGGCGAATCAAACATTGAAAAAAGTAGTGATTTGTATGGGGTTGAACTCCCAATTCAACTACATCCAATCTTTGAAAACTATCAAGACACTATTTTGTTAGTGGATAAAGGAGAAAAGCAAGTTTCTAGTACCGTTGGGCATAACTTAATGCACAACCATCCCTATGCTCAAAATCGTTTCAATCAGGCGCACGATCATTTATCTTCATTAACCAACATCCTCGAAAAGGGAAATATAGACGCATTTATAGAAATAGTTGAAAGTGAAGCATTGACGTTACACGCCATGATGATGACTTCCATGCCCTATTTTATTTTAATGAAATCCAATACCTTAGAAATACTAAATGCCATTTGGAAATTTCGAAATGAGAATAAAATTCCGGTTTGTTTTACATTAGATGCAGGGGCAAACGTACATCTATTATATCCAGAAAATGTAAAAGAGACCGTTCTAGAATTTATAAAAGAAAAATTAGTTGGCTATTGTCAAAATGGTCAGTATATTTGTGATGAAATTGGAATTGGCAGTCAATTAATGGATAATGGATAATTGATGATGGATGATTGCTAATGGATAATTTTTAAAACAAATGGCTAAAGAGAACATTATCAAAAACAAATCTTTTATTTTTGCTATTGAAATAGTACATCTTTACAAAAATTTAGTTCAAAAAAATGAATTTGTTTTATCTAAACAAATTTTATGTTCTGGAACATCAATTGGCGCTAATATCAGAGAATCAGAGCATGCACAAAGCAAAGCTGACTTTATTCATAAGTTATCTATTTCTTTAAAAGAAGCTAATGAAACAGATTATTGGATTGATTTATTATTTGAAACAAACTATATAAATCAATTTGAATATGATTTTATTAAACCAAAAATTACAGAGTTATTGAAATTACTAACAAGTATTATCAATACTTCTAAAAAAACATAATTATCAATTGTTAATTATAAATTAATAAGAATGAAAGGACCTTTATTTTATTCAAAAATATTACTCTTTGGAGAATACGGTATCATCCAAGACTCCAAAGGACTTTCTATCCCTTATAATTTCTATAATGGAGCTTTAAAATGTGATGAAAACCCAAGCGAAGAAGCAAAGGCTTCCAATGGTCATTTAAAACGATTTTTGGCACATTTAATAAAATTATCAACCGATCAACCCGATTTAGTTACGTTTGATTTAGCAACTTTAGAATTTGATGTAAACAAAGGAATGTATTTTGATTCCAGCATTCCACAAGGATATGGAGTGGGAAGTAGTGGCGCCTTGGTAGCTGCTATTTATGATAAATACGCTCAAAATAAAATAACGGTTTTAGAAAATCTAACCCGTGAAAAATTATTGGAACTGAAAACAATTTTTTCGCAAATGGAAAGTTTCTTCCACGGAAAAAGTTCAGGTTTAGATCCATTAAATAGCTATCTAAGCATTCCCATCTTAATCAATTCCAAAGACAATATTGAGGCAACTGGAATTCCAACACAAAGCTTTGATGGAAAAGGTGCCGTTTTCTTAATTGACTCCGGAATTGTCGGTGAAACAGCACCAATGGTGAATATCTTTATGGAAAATCTAAAAGATCAAGGTTTCCGCAACATGTTGAAAACACAATTTGTGAAACACACCGATTCGTGCGTAGAAAACTTCTTAGGTGGCGATATAAAATCGTTGTTTGCCAATACAAAAAAACTATCAAAAGTAGTTTTGAATCATTTCAAACCCATGATTCCAGAACAATTTCATGGAATTTGGCAAAAAGGAATTGACACCAATGATTATTATTTAAAACTTTGCGGATCCGGTGGTGGAGGTTACATCTTAGGCTTCACACAAGACATTGACAAAGCAAAACAATCGCTTAAAGATTATAAACTAGAAATAGTCTATCAATTTTAATCCTTTTTATAATGTTGACCCGAAAATCAAAACACATACTCATGAAAATCATAAGTATGTTTTCTGTGGTACGCGGGTATAATATTCCGGTCATTATTGTGGCACAATACCTTTCGGCTATCTTCATCATGGCGCCAGAAAAAAGAGCCCTGACGATTGTATTAGATCCCAATCTATTTTTATTAGTACTAGCTTCAAGTCTTTCCATTGCATCAGGATATATTATCAATAATTTCTACGATTCAAAAAAGGACATCATCAACCGACCCAACAAATCGCAGTTAGACCGATTGGTGAGTCAAAAAACCAAGCTTCAAGTATATTTCACCGTGAATTTTATAGTGGCAATTATTGCATCGTTCATTTCCATGCGTGCCTTGCTGTTTTTTTCTGTTTATATTTTTTTCATCTGGTTTTATTCTCATAAATTAAAAAAAATGATTTGGATTGGTAATCTAACAGCAGCCTTTTTAGCTGTGCTACCCTTCTTTGCTATTATGTTGTATTATAAAAATATTTATCCTGAAATTTTTGCACATGCCAGCTTTTTGTCTTTGTTGATTTTGATCAGAGAAATCATCAAAGACCTTGAAAACATAACCGGTGACATTGCCAACAATTATGCTACAATACCTGCAAAATTCGGAGAAAATAATGCCAAAAAGATAATCACCCTTCTAACCTTAGCCACACTAATTCCCATTTATTTTTTGATAGAAATTTACGATGTGGGTTATATGGACATCTATTTTTACACAAGCTTATTGATTTTGATCTTATTTCTGTACCAACTTTGGAAATCACATCATAAAAAACAATACATTTTACTTCATAACCTTCTTAAATTTCTAATTGTATCTGGAGTTTTCTGCATTCTTTTAATCAATCCAGAGGTCTTAATTCACGGAAAACACCTGCTCAAACTTTAACCTGTAGAAAACCAATCAAAATCTGTATCTTTGCAAAAATATTCAGACAATGAGCACTTCAAACAACAATAAACGTGGCACTTCAGGAAAATCAGGAAGTGACAGAAAAAAATCAGCTGCTTCACCAAAACCAGCCATGGCAAAACGTTCTCAAAACAGAAAACCTATTGTTAAGAAAGACTCGCCAAACATCCCTAAACCCTTAAAATCTGACGACATCCGTCTGAATAAATACATCGCCAATTCGGGCATGTGTTCTCGTCGTGATGCAGATATCTACATACAATCTGGAAACGTAAAAGTGAATGGAATTGCTATCACAGAAATGGGATACAAAGTAAAACCAGGCGATGTAGTGAACTTTGATGGCGCTACCATTATTCCAGAAAAAAAAGAATATTACGTCCTTAATAAACCCAAAAACTTCACGACCTCTTTAGACGAATTAGAACACAGACAAGTTTCCGAATTGATCAAAGGAGCTTCTAATTACCGACTTGAGGCAATTGGTAGAATGGACAAAAACACGACAGGTTTGTTGGTTTTCACAAATGATACCGATATGATTCGTAAATTTAGTTTGCCGAATCAAAAATCGACCAAAATATACCAAGTTACTTTAGATAAAAATTTGAAATTTGAGGATTTAGAAAAAATAAATTCGGGAGTAACCCTTGATGGACACCGTTTGTTTGTAGATGAAATCAGCTACATAGAAAACGAACCAAAAACAGAAATCGGTATCAAATTGAGAACTCCCAATGTGAAGGTAGTTCGCTCAATATTTGAAAATTTTGATTACACTGTGATCAAAGTTGACCGCGTCGCATTTGCCGGACTTACCAAAAAGAATCTACCACGAGGAAACTGGAGACCCTTGACAGAACAAGAAATTATTAACTTGAAAAACTGTTAAGCAAACAAAACCAACATGACAACTCAAAAAAATCTTTCCATTGCACATGCATGGTTCGAAGCATTTAATACGCATAATTTAGAGAAATTGATCTCTCTTTACGACGAAGAGGCCGAACATTACAGCCCTAAATTAAAAGTAAAGCATCCGGAAACCAACGGGTTAATAAAAGGCAAAAACGAACTGCACTCTTGGTGGAAAGAAGCTTTTGAAAAACTTCCAACGCTGCATTATAAAGTAACTTCCCTTACCGCAAACGACCACCGCGTTTTCATGGAATATGTGCGCAGTGTAGCCAACGAACCCGAAATGCTTGTGGGTGAAATACTCGAAATTAACGAAGGGAAAATAATCGCTTCAAGAGTTTATCACGGCTAAAATTTTCTATATTTGAAGCAGCAATTTCCAGCTGTCCGTGCCTGGTTATTTTGTGTAC
>JACCDN010792164.1_pt1 | contig 16192 bp, 16 predicted proteins | sample 7441691 | NCBI WGS metagenome assembly JACCDN01 (sample SAMN15323439, study PRJNA562643) | freshwater metagenome | isolation source: river surface water | place: USA:Blue River Watershed | collected 2017-08-16
AACGGCATCTTGTTCAACCACGAAAGCCCACGCCGTGGCGAAACCTTTGTCACCCGAAAAATCACCCGTGGCTTAGCTAATATTGCTCAAGGCTTAGAGCAATGCCTGTACATGGGTAACTTGGATGCTTTGCGTGATTGGGGACACTCTAAAGACTATGTGCGCATGCAATGGATGATGCTGCAGCAGACCGAAGCTGAAGACTTTGTGGTTGCCACAGGCGTGCAATACAGCGTGCGTCAGTTCATCCAGTGGAGCGCCGAAGAGTTGGGCGTTACATTGAAGTTTGAAGGCAAAGGCGTGGATGAGACGGCCACCGTTGCCGCCATCAAGGGCGACAAAGCCCCCGGCCTCAAGGTGGGCGATGTGGTGGTCAAGATCGACCCCCGCTACTTCCGTCCGACAGAGGTGGAGACCCTGCTGGGAGACCCCTCCAAAGCCAAGGCCAAACTGGGCTGGACGCCAGAAATTACTGTGCAGCAAATGTGTGCAGAGATGGTTGCTAGAGACTTAGAAGAAGCAAAAAAACATGCGCTTTTAAAGAAGCACGGCTACAATCTCAATGTCAGTGTTGAGTAATAGCTGCCGCACATTTTGCTAATACAAAAATACTCAGGTGCAAGGTTGTAAATTTGTCATTTTCAATAGATAATCAAAGGCTTTGCTTTTAAGCAATAGGGCGGTAGCGTGCCCGTTGTGTTTTGTATTAAGTTCGTGACCGTACCCACCCCAGCCACATTGCCCCAGCACATCGCCATCATCATGGATGGTAATGGCCGTTGGGCCCAAAAGCGCCACATGCCCCGCACTGTGGGCCATGCCAAAGGCGCGGCGGGTGTCAAAGCCTTGGTCGAGCACTGTGCCAAGCAGGGTGTGAAATACCTAACGCTTTTCGCCTTCAGCACCGAAAACTGGAGCCGCCCAGCCGAAGAGGTGTCTACCCTCATGGGTCTGTTTGTGCAGTACCTAGAAAAAGAAATGGGTGCCTTGGCTGCCGCAGGCGTGCGCCTTAAGGTTATAGGTGATGTGGCCGGCTTTACTCCAGAGCTGCAAACCCGTATCCACACCGCTGAAAAAGCCACCCAACACAACCAAGCCATCACCCTGGTGGTGGCAGCCAACTACGGCGGTCGGTGGGATGTGGTGCAAGCCGTTAAAAACTGGCAAGCAGCGAACCCAATGCTGAATGCAGGACAACTCAGCCAAGAACAGCTGGCCATGCACCTTTGCACTGCAGGTATGCCTGATGTTGACTTGCTCATCCGCACTGGCGGTGAGCAGCGAATCAGTAATTTTTTGTTGTGGCAGTCAGCTTATGCTGAGTTGTACTTTACCGATACGCTTTGGCCTGATTTCGGAATTGTTGGTTTAGATACCGCTCTCAGTAATTTCGCAAATCGTGAACGTCGTTTCGGGCGTCTATAAATCAAAATAATAATCGAGAAGAGATATTGGTATTTAATGTCCATTAATAAAAAATATTTAATGATCGCAATATGTAAAATGCGAGAAAGTGTTTGAGTAATTTTACATATAGGCTAAAATTAATAGCAAGGCACGGGGTAGTATCAATATTATGTGCTTCGATAGAGTATTCGACTTTCATCGCTATATACGAAGCGTGTAGAAATCTTCCAGTCTCATATATATGCTCATATGGTTTTGCTGTGGCGGTCGGCTATTTAGGACACAATTACTTTACATATAAATTAAAAAAAATAAGTGCAGCAAGCATAATGAAATACATATTTCAAATATTAACAGTCCTGGCTGTGGGGTATTTATTAATAAATTTTTTTGTGTATGTTGGTTTAAATTTGTACGTGGCAAAAATAATGCAATTAGCATGCACATTCGGAATAAATCTGTCGTTAGGACGCTATTTAACTTTTAAAAGACAGTAAAATGTTCAAAAAAATTGCCATCCCTCAAGTTGCATTATTATTAATAGGTTTATTAATTGTTTTTTTATATCCTGTAACGCGTACTTATGATCAGGAGGCAATTCTGAATTCATACAAATATGGTGTAATAACGGATTGGCATTCAGTTGTTTATCAATATGTTGCAGTTGGCTTAAATAGCTTAAATGAAAATACGCAAGCTAAGTTGCAGATAGTGATCTATTTTTGTTCACTTGCATTGCTAATTGATGCAAAAAAACAAAATTTAATAAGATTAAACTATGTATTCTTTGCTGTATTGTGTGTTTCCCCTTTGGTGGTGGCGACAATTGCTCAGGAAGGAAAGGATGGATTTGTATTTAGTTTACTAGCTATTATAACCGCGCTACTACTTACAAGGAGATATGAAAATAAATTCTGGTTTCCAGCGCTTGTAGTAGCAATTGCTTTAATGATTTCGGTTAGGGAAATATATATATTAATAATTGCGCCTGCTATATTTTATTTAATAAAATTATCAAAGTTTAAATTTTCTGTACTATTAGCAGCTGCAGTTATTGGTATAGGAAGTCAATATATAATAGCTTATGAGAAGGTCGAAAAATCATATCTAACACAATATTTATTTGTGTCAGATATAGTGGGTGTGGCAATCATTGCTGATGAAGATTTAATTATAAGCCAGTTGTCTGAAAAAAATCATGAATGTAAGAAGATTAATAGTTTGGAAATAATAAGAAAACTCAAAAAACAAAATATGGTAAACCCCGGAGGGGTTTGGAATGTGGATCCCATTTTTCTGTCGAGTGAAGGACTCTGTTTAACAAAGTCAGAAGGTGTGTATCGAGAAATAAGAAATTTGTGGTTACACACATTAATTAATTACCCACTTGAATACATTCAGCACAGAGTTGCAGGTCAACTGCAGTTTTTTATTAGGGATCTAAACTTTAAAAATATCTTGATTATGATAATTTTTAGTCCATTTTGTATTCTTATTTGGACGCCTCTTTTGTTTTTAAGAGAAAGTGACGAAATTAACCGTGCTCTAGTGTTGGGTGGAATGCTTTATGTTGTTGGATTTCTTTTTTTCGGAATTGGATATGATGCAAGATATTTATTGTGTATAAATATATTAATCGGTATGTCTCTGATCGTACATAGTCAAAGAGAATTTTGAGTGATATATAAATATATAAATTTATTAGTATTTTTGATAGCCTCAATGGCTAATGTACTTATTGTAAGTCTTCTGCCAAGTTCAGTGGCAAAAGAGTTTACGCAGTTTTATGTGATTTCAAATGCAGTATTTAGCTTTTTTGTGTACTATCAGTTTGCGACAGAAGTAAAAATTAATTACATTAAATATGGATTAACTATTAATACTGTAGTCTATGCAGCCTCTATTGTTTTTTACAAAGAGGTAAATTATATTTTCTATCCGTATTTTGTCTTGATAGCTGAATATCTAGCAAGTCAAACCAAATCTGATAACTGGGTTTTGGGGTTTAGAATAATTAGTACTATTACTGTTTTGCCGTTAATTGATGAAAATATAAACTTTGACAATTTTCTTGAATTGAGGATATTGTCTTATATGTGTGTTTCATTTTATTTAATTTCATCTAATAAAGAGATAAGAAAATTAGCAATTAAGGCGAAATGGACTTTCGTATTTTGGTGCTATTTATCTTATACTTTGCCATTATATCTTGTAGCTAGATTTTCTGAGTCTACAAATGAGCTGAAAATTTGGTATGTTGCGATACAGCTAGGAATAGCTTTCCAGATTAAGATATATGAATTTTCTTCACGAGGAGCTGGGAAGGATGCGAAATTAATAGTTTTGGGGTATGTAGTATTGACCTTAACGCCATTTGCTGCTGCCGTACTAAATTTTAGCGTTTACAATTTGATGATTTATTTTATGGCCGTTATTTTTGCACTTAAAGCAGGAGATTATGTTAAAAATGAAGTTGTCTAAGTTAAGGTCAATACGAAGATATGGTTTTTTTGCATCGCTCAAAATTTTATTAGATTTGTTTCAGACAAAATTGTTTTTTAAAAATGCTCTATTGATTAGGACACCATATTCAATAAAAGGATTAGGTGAGGTAATTTTTGGTAAGGGATTTCTATCTGGGAATAACTTAAGAATCGATTGCATTAATGAGAGAAGTAAACTTGTTTTTGGTGAAAATGTAAAAGTTGGAAATAATTTAAGAATAGCAATCTTAGAAAATATAGAAATTGGTGATAATGTATTAATTGCAAGTAATGTATTTATCACAGATCATTCGCACGGTAGCTATAATAATGACAACCTAGTCTCTGCGCCTAATGTTCCTCCAATAGATCGTCCATTAATTTGCAAATCTGTAAAAATTGGAAAAAATTGTTGGATAGGTGAGGGTGTGGTCATTCTAAAAGGTGTTCAAATTGGTGATGGATGCGTTATTGGAGCGCTTTCAGTTGTTCAAAACGATATACAGGAGAATTCAATTGCCGCAGGTGCCCCCGCAAAAGTTTTTAAAAAATATTCTAACGAATTACAACAATGGATAAAGTATTAGTATGAAGATTGCATTTATAGGTAGTAATGGCATTCCGAATGTATATGGCGGCTTTGAGTCTTTTTTAGAATCTGTTTGTCCTAAATTAATAGAGAAAGGGCATTCCATTTGTGTTACTTGTGACCCTAAGATGCATCCATCATTAGATTTAGAGTATAAAGGAGTTAAAAAAATATATATTAACATCCGAGCTAATGGAGTGATGTCAACATTGCACGACTTGGTGGCATTCCTAAAGGTTGTGCGCATGGTTGACAAGGTCGTCGTTCTGGGGGTTTCTGCAGGACCATTTTTTTTACTATTTAGAGTTATTTGTGAATTTTTAAATGTAAGACTAATTACAAATATTGACGGCGTAGAATGGCGTAGAGGAAAGCATAATCATTTTGTTAGAATAATTTTGTGGTTTTATGACTTAATAGGCCAGTTTGCATCACATGCGATAATATATGACAACAAGGCATTGCTTTCATATGTAAAGAAACCATTCAGGAATAAATCTTTTTACGTGGCATATGCAGCAGATCATGTTTTGTACAATGTTAATTCTCAACCAATTGTAAATAGTTGCTTGACAATTTGCCGAATTGAGCCCGAAAATAACATCGAAATGATAATTGATGGCTTCTTAGATAGTACATTATCAAAATATTGTATAGTTGGAAATTGGCAGAAGAGTGAGTATGGTATACGGATATTTAACAAATATAAAGAAAATACAAGATTAGAACTGCTCGATCCAATATACAATCAAAATACTCTTATGACTTTAAGGGGTGATTGTAGTATTTACATACATGGACACAGTGTTGGCGGAACTAATCCTTCGCTAGTTGAGATGTTGGGGTATAAATGTAATTTGCTATGTTACGAATGCGATTTTAATCGTGAAAGCGTAGGTGAGGATGCGGAGTACTTTTTAGATGAAAATCATTTATCATTACTGCTTAATCAGAAGCATAATAAAAAAGTAGATTTCGTTAGGGTAATGCCTGAAAGATATACATCTGAATATATAGCAGATAGATATGCTGAAATTTGATAAATTTTTATATAGATTATCTTCATTTGAAATTTTTATATGCTCAGTGGTATTTTCTATTGGTTTGCTTTTCATTGAGCGATTGGTTGGTATTGGGCCAGATTATCATCCGGATGCGCGAACATATATCGAAAATAGTAGTGAGGTTGTCGCCCAAATCTTCCAAAATCCAATATTAATATTTAATAATGCTCATTATTTTTTGGTTTGGACTTTGTTTAATGAGTATGAGTTAATCCTAATTTTAAATGTGGTTATATTTAGCTTTACTAATGTAATATTAAATAAATTAAATAAAAGACTTGGTTTTTTTGAAGTTGTTGCTTCATGGATCTTGTTCGTTAATTTATTTAACCCCTATCGCTTGCATCTTTCTACAACAATCCTTAAAGATACGATAATTATCGGTTTAATGGTTTATTGTGTGGCATATGGACAGAGTTTAATAACAAGTTTGATAGGTTTAATGTTCAGATTGGCGTTTGTTATTTACATGCCAATTTTTCTAAAGACTAGATATTATCTTTTGTGCACTACTGTTGCGGCATTTGCATTTATTTTGGATATGAATTCAATAATAAAAATAATAGAAAACCAAAATGAAGTAAATATGCAATTTCGCTCTTTTGACATTGTACCAAATTTTTCTGACTTAGGTATTTGGGGCGTATTTGTAAGAATGATTACATGGCCATTCTTAATAGTGACTGGGGTATATGCAATATTGTCTCCATCCTTAATATATACGGTTATAGGTTTTGGGAGTTTTTGTTCATTATTTATAATGCATAAACTAAGTGATGTATATATATTTAAATATGATTTGCTAATCAAAGTATACATATCTATGGCGGCTTTTGCAATTGCTGCCAATGGTTTTACAACATACACAAGATATGTATATCCAATATTTGTGGTTATGCCCTATTTGTTTTTTGGAGTAAAAAAATGAGAGTGGCAATTTTTGGCGGAAGCGGATTTGTCGGTTCTTATATTTACGCAGGTTTATCTAAAAATAAGAAATTCATTATCAATAAATTAAATATAGCGGGTTATCGAGGCATAAATCAAGCTAGCAGAGATGATTTTGTTAAATTAATAAACAGCATAAGCATTGATATAAATAATTATGACGTGGTCATTAATTGTATTGGCGTGCCTTATTCTGCTGATAGAAATAAATTGATTGCATCAAATACAACAATGCCAGTATTGCTTTATCAGGCTTCAATCATTGCCAATGTTCCTTTATTTATTCATATTAGTAGTGCTAATGTAAATGAATTTTTATCATCAGATTTAAGTTCTTTTATCGATCTTAAAGATAAAGATATTTATACAGCAACTAAAGCGATGGGGGAGTTGAATTTATCACTAGCAAAGTCTAATGATTGTATTTTGCACATAATTAGGCCAAGCACGATATATGGAAGAGGATCTAAAAACTTAACATCTAAGTTAGAAGTGATATCTAAATTTATATGGTTCCTTCCAAAAAGTTTAACATCTATTCGAAGAAATTATTTGTATGTAGGCAATCTTGTTTCTTACATAGAATGGTTTTTGAGCAATAAAATGTTGCAAAAAAAATCTGTAATCTCGTTGTTAAATGATGACCATTCATATTCAATTGATGATTTATGTTGCTTTGTTAATGAAAAATCAAAGAGCAAGTTTAGATATGAAGGCACTATACTATCGAAATTGCTAGTGGGGTTTACTAATATAAATTCAAGTAAGGCGGATCCTTACTTAGTTTCAGAAATCATGGATTTAGAGATTTTAAATGCAAAAAAAATTGGATGGATTCAAAAATATGAAACAAGCGAAGAAGTTAAACGTTTATTTAATTAATATTTTCGATGTGGCATTGGCTATTTCCGTGCTTCTGATTTCATCTCCAGTTATTATTTATGTGTACTTTTACATACTGCTGGTAGGTGGTAGTCCAATCTTTTCGCAATTTAGAATAGGCTTAGACGGTACCGAATTTAGATTATATAAATTTAGGACTATGCCTATAGGCACGGCTAGTGTAGCAACACATTTAAACACTAGTAGAAATTTAGATAGATTTTCCCTTTGGCTCCGTAAAACTAAAATGGATGAACTTCCGCAGTTGTTCAATATACTGAAAGGAGAAATGTCGTTTGTTGGTCCAAGACCCTGTTTGCCAAATCAGAAAGAATTGATAGAAATCAGATATATAAATCGTATCTTCGACATAAAACCTGGAATTACAGGGTGGGCTCAGGTAAATGGAATAGATATGTCAGATGTGGAATTAATAACCGAGTACGATAAAACTATGTCAAAAGAATTGTCATTGGGTATGTATTTTAAAATTATCATGTTAACGTTTGTTGGATATGGTTCGGGTGACAAGTTAAAATCAAGTGATTAATAAATAATATGAATTATCTTGTTACTGGTGCAAATGGGTATGTAGGAAGAAATCTTGTTAAATTTTTAGTCAAAAACTTCGAATGCATAAATTTAATTGCAATGACGAGGAATGAAAGTGACCTAGCGTATTTCGAAAATTTAAATGTCGTACATCAACTTGCGTGTTATGACGATTTAGAAAAAATGATTTCTATTTTAGATGATGTAGACGTAGTTTTTCACGTTGCAGCAGATTTGAAGAATTGGTCAATCGATAAAGATAATTTAGATTTTAATATATCTAGTACTGAAATGTTGCTTAAGGCAGTAGAAAAAACAAAAGTGTCAAAATTCATTTATGTTTCAACCGAGGCTGTATTATTATCTAAATCAAGTTTGAAAAATATAAATTCCTTGACTCCATATCCAATAAAAAATCTAGGTGTGTATTCGCAAAGCAAAAAAATAGCTGAGAAATTAGTCTTAGAACAGTCAAAATTAGGTTGTGATTTCATAAGTATAAGACCTCGCATGGTTTGGGGGAGAGACAATACTACTATTTACCCAAAACTTATTAAAGCTTTAAAGTCTGGAATGTTTATATGGATTAATAAAGGTGAGTATTTGACTTCTACTACACATATAGATAATCTTTGCATAGGATTGTATAATGCATCAATTTATGGTGAGAGTGGTAGAGCATACTTCATAACTGACGGAGAGCCAATATATTTTAAGAGGTTTATAGAGATATTAACAAAGCATGATGACATTAAGTTGCCGAAATTATCTATTAACTTTTATGTTGCATTAATAATTGCTTATGTTGTTGAGTTTGCATGGAAGCTTTTTAAAATAAAATCAATTCCTCCAATCATGATCTCGCAATTGTACTTAACGGGACGTGAGGTTACAATAAACGATACGCAAAGTTTCAAAGATTTAAATTATAAACCAATAAAATTTTTCTAAATCTTAATATGAATATTTCAAGATTGAAGCATATAGACAGAGTTCTTGGGCCCCTGCTTCTAGCCCTCTTATATCCAATTTTTATTTGTTTGAAAGTTTTTAGTTTTTTCAAACTAAAAAAATTAAAAGCAAAACATAGTATATCAATACTTAAGATGCTTGGTGGTGGAAGTTTGTTGATAGCTTATCCTGCTCTATGCAGCATAAGAGATAAATATAAAGATTCGGAGATTATTCTTGTATGTACTAAAGATGTAGCAATTTATGCTGAGCTACTTGATGTTTTTGATTCATTAGTCATAATTGATACTTCTAGTGTGCGTGGCTTTATTTCTACCTGTATTACTTCATATATAAAGACAATTTTTAGTGATGTATTTATTAATTATGAAATACATTCAAAATTAAGCTGCGTATTTACTGGCTTTACACTTTCAAAAATTAGGATTGGATTGTTTTTTGAATGGAACAGATGGCAAGCCAAGTACATTACTGATGCTATTTTCTATAATCCTTCTACGCCGATATACATAGGTTATCAACAAATTAGTGATCTTCTTGGTGGAAAAGTTGTAGATTTTAATAACGCACAAATGAGGTTCAGAACCAGAAATGGTTTAGATAAGTTAAACAAAAATCAAAAATTTAATCAAGTAGTATTGGCGCCATATTGTTCAAGTCTATACAAAGAGCGCCAGTTTTCTACTGATGAACTTATATCAATTATTACAGATAAATTTGACTTTAATAATGATAAATTATTATTAATAGGAGGAAATGTTGATTTAGTATCATCAAACGAGCTTGAGTATAGGTTGACGAATATTCATCGAAACCTTAATGTTCAAAATTTAGTTGGAAAAACTTCATTATTACAAGTTGTAAAGATCCTTGACAATTCGGATTTATTGATTACTATAGATTCGGGTGTAATACATATTGCAAGATTATTAGGTCTAAAAACAATTAGTTATTGGGGACCAAGCAATCCGTTATTAAGATTAAATACACTTGATTGTGATCGTGATAAGGTTTTATATTTCAAGATTGCCTGTTCCCCATGTGTACATGTTATTGATGTCCCGCCTTGTTATGGCGATAATATATGTATGAAACAACATATTAAGCATGTAGATGAATCAAAACTCAATAAAGGCTTGTTAATACGTGAGTAAAAAATCAAATACCGTAGCCATAGTTGGTTCAGGACCAAGTGGCGCCATTGTTGCTAAATATTTAGTTGAAAATGGAATTAAAGTAGATATGATTGATGCTGGGTTTATTGGTGAGTATAAAGAACCCGATATTAATTTCTATAAATCAATTATTCCTAAAAAAACAAGTTTAGGCTCTTCACATATGTATGTGAGAAAAGATAATTCATCTCTCAATTTCGATAATAATTCTGAATTTGTGACTAGTCATTCGTTTGCTGGATTAAGTACTGTTTGGGGTGCAACTCTTGGTTTTCCAGGTTTGAATGATTTAAATGATTGGCCTATTTCTCATCAAGAATTAGCTGGTTATATGAAAGAAGTCATGGCTGATATTAAAATATCAGCTGAGATTGATGATATAGATGATGCTTGTGGTACTGTTATCAAGGGTGAATCATTTGAATTAAATTCACAAGTCTCTGACTTTATTCTGGATAATTGCCGTAAATACAGTGATAAGATTAAATCAAATAATATTTATATTGGCAAGTCAAAGCTAGCATTAAATTCAAGCATTAATAATAGTTCTCGATGTATTAAGTGCGGTGAATGTATGACAGGTTGTCGACAGGGATCTATATTCAATACAGCAGAAATCATTTTTTCACTCTCGAAATTTGATAATTTTAACTATATTCAAAATAGCGTCGTTAAAAAATTTGAGTTGCATAGTAATTATTCATCTTTATTCCATCAGGATAATTTAACAAGTAAGATGATTGAAACTAATTATTCTAAAATAATTATTGCTGCTGGCGCAATTGACACGGCAAAAATTGTTACGAATTCAAATCTATTTAATGTTAAAGAATTTGAATTTTCTGATAGTCAAAAATATTATTTACCTGTATTTGTTCCTAGTTTGAAAGGTTTTTTTAGAAATGAAAACATTAGTAAGTTATCTCTTGCGCATTTATACATACAGTCTTTTACCGAAAATAAAAAGTTGGTGCAATGTCAACTATATCAGTCGAATCCACTTTTTAAAATCATATTCGAAAGGTACGGGATTTTAGGAAGTGTATTATTTAAATTACTTAATCCTTTTTTAAATTTTATTTATCTAGCTATGGTTTATTTGCCTTCAGATGTTTCAGGAAAAATTACTGTTAATTTTAAAGGTGACAACATAAATGTTCAAGCTAAATATAATAGTGCATCTGACTATGAGTTTGGAAAGTTTGTTTCTAATCTATTTTCAAATTCTTTAATAACTAAAATAATTCCCTTACGCATTTTTACGATTAAATCTAAAATAGGTCACAGTCAGCACTTCGGTTCTAGCATCCCTATGACTGAGGATGAAAGTAAGATTGGCGTAAACAAATTTGGAAAGCTTAATGGTACAGATAATATTTATATTGTGGATTCATCCATTTTGCCCACTATACCAGCAACGCCTACAACGACTATAGTTATGGCTAATGCTCTGAGAATTGCAAAGAAAATTCATCTTTTATCAAAAGAGGTCTGATCAAATGAACTTTTTAAAAGAATTCGCCTTAAAAAATAAATTTTATATGATAGCAACATTTGTTGTTTTCTTATTGGGTTCATGGTTATATCAAAACAAAACCAATGATAAATATTCTATTGAAATTGAATTGGCTATTGTTCCAGTGTCGTCTATACAAAATTTTCTTGTTAGTGTTGACTTTCAAAATATAAGTATTCCTAGTACTGTAATTAGTTTATCAAAGCTTGAAAATGTAAAGTTGCACAATTTATGCAATGAATCAGTTGTTTATGATCTTCAGGTAAAAAATAATCTAAGTAGGGTAGTGGTTTCGATTAAAGATGATTTTGAATCATCTTCTAAATGCTTAAATGTAATTGCTGATAATCTAATTTTATTAGAAAATAAAAAAGTTGATAGTTATGTGCAGCTTTATAAAAAATTTTCAGTTGTCAAGTTAAAAAATCTAGAAGAAACTGCAGTAGCTTTTGGTCGCATTTCTGAATTAGTTAATACACAGTCAATTAAGCTTATTATTAGTAATTTAGACAAGGTTACAAAGGCGAGTAAGAGTGATCTTATTATGATTAATGGTGGTTACAAAAGATCTATTTCGTATTGTTTGCTGCTTAGTTTGTTTTTAAATGCTTTTGCATGGTTATTCATGTTCTTTTTTATTAATATTAAATTTTTCGACAGGGGTATTTTGGTTGATGAAAAATAAACATATCCATAGTATTGAAGGATTAAGAGCTTTTGCTGTATTATTTGTTATTGCCTTCCATTTTGAAATTTTTAATGTAACTGGTGGGTATATCGGGGTTGAAGCTGCGTCAATATTGATAGATGATAGATTTAAAAGAACTGAATTTAGTGAGGGTGTTGAGTACTGGTCGATTAAAGATCAACTATGTAATGCGGATGGATGTTTAATACGTGTTGGAGATGAGTTGTCTAAAGATTTAATAGTTTACGACTATGGTCACTTAACTAAAGCTGGCTCCCAATTTATTACATCAAAGTTCAAGTTGCAGTTTCTGAACTAGAATTTTTATATGTGTTTTAATGAGTGGTCTTCACCAATTCTTGAGGTCGTTAAATGAAAATTAAATATTTATCTGTTTTAAAGAGAACTATATTAAATCTAATCAGTCGATTTGATTTAATTTTATTGAGGGATAAATTTTATCCTGAATATTCAAATGCGGTAGTTGATTTATATGGGGTTAAGACAAAGCTTATTAATATTGGAGCAGGTAATTTTTATCATCCACTTTGGATAAATATGGATTATCAAAATGATTTTTATGGTGATGTACAGCATAAAAACTTTGTGCCACACGATCTATCTCTTGAGTCTGATTTTCCATTTGGGAATAATGACATAGATGCTTTTTATTGCTCACATGTTATTGAGCATTTGTCTGATGCAGCTGTAAATAAATTGCTTTCAGAAGTATATAGATGCTTAAAACCTGGTGGTTGCTTTAGACTCGTAGTACCTGATATGGGCTACTTGTATGAAGATTTTAAAAATGGTGGCGATGTTGTAAAGCAGATTTCGCCGTGGGGAGGGAGCGGCGAACGACACAAGTGTTTCATAGAGCATTTTGCTACTTTGCTCATTGACGATGAGCAACTTTGTACGTCTTCGATTCTTACAAAAGAGGCTATTGAAAATTCAATTAAAAGTTTTAATGCGGAGGATTTTTTTAGATTCTACAGCGATTTACTACCAATTAATGCAAATAAATTAATGCCTCATGGGCATTGTAACTGGTTCACTTTTTCTAAGCTAACTAAGATGTTGAAGGTTAATGGATTTTCAAATCCATATAGATCTGAATTTGGTAAGTCATCGTGTGTAGCAATGCGTTCACTTAAATTATTTGATAATACATCACCAGAAATATCATTGTATGTAGAAGTGTATAAATATTAATAAGTTATATTAATTTTGGAATTGAGGCGTTAATTATGATTCGTGATTATCTTCTATTGGTTTTACCACGCGCTGTCAAGAGGCTCGTCGTGGTTTTGGTTGATTTCTTAATCTCACTTATTGCTGTATGGGGTGCATTTAATTTGCGATTTGACACCTTTACTGAGTGGTCAACTGCCCATACAGTTGCATATTTACTTTCGATTTTTTCCTTATTCCTAGTATTCAATTTTTTCAAAATTTACAATAATATATTTCGATATTCTGGTTATTCGACGTTGATAGATTTGTCAGCCTCGGTGATAGTTTATGCAATCATATACACTTTTATTATTTCGTTTACCGGTCTTATCGGTGTGCCTAGATCTATAGGGGTGCTTCAGCCTGTATTGTTATTAGTTGGTCTGCTTTTTTCACGAATATTCATGAAATATTGGTTGGGCGTTGATTCTAGTAGAAGGAAAGATAATAGATCCCAGCGCGTCCTAATTTACGGTGCTGGATCTGCTGGGCGTCAGTTGGCAGGGGCGCTTAAGGCGAGTGCGGAGATCGATGTAGTGGGTTTTATTGATGATGATTCTCGTTTGCATGGTCAAGTATTAAATGGGCTAAAAATATATTCTCGTGAAAGTTTGTTAGGCATAGTAGGAAAATTTAGCGTTACACAGGTATATTTGGCTTTGCCTTCGATTTCAAGGCATGAACGTAATAAAATTTTAGAGTACATAAGATCTGCTCAAGTTCAAGTTCGTACTTTACCCGGCTTAATGGATTTGGCGCAAGGGCGTGTGCATGTATCTGATCTAAAAGAGTTGGAAATTGAAGATTTGCTTGGGCGCGATGTTGTAATGCCTGATCGAGCTATGCTCGATAAAAATATAACAGGTAAGGTTGTACTTGTTACTGGGGCTGGGGGATCTATCGGTTCGGAATTGTGTCGACAAATTATTAATATGTCACCATCTGTTTTGCTGATGGTTGAGATTACTGAGTTTGCATTGTATCAAATTGAACTTGAGCTACAAAAACACTTACATGATTTTAATACTCGAGTTCAACTGATCTCATTAATCGCAAATGTACGAGATAATTCACGTATGGATGAAATATTAAATACGTGGAAGCCACATACTATATATCACGCTGCTGCTTATAAGCATGTGCCGCTAGTTGAGCATAATTCTGCAGAAGGAGTAAAAAATAATGTTATTGGTACATTAAATCTAGCCATGTTAGCTGAAGCAAATGGTGTAAGTAATTTTGTGCTGATTAGTACGGATAAGGCTGTTCGTCCTACAAACATAATGGGAGCCAGTAAGCGGTTGGCTGAAATGATTTTACAGGCTAGAGCTGATTTAATCTCCAAAGTAGGTGGAAAAACGTGCTTTAGTATGGTGCGTTTTGGTAATGTATTAGGATCTTCCGGTTCTGTTGTTCCTTTGTTTCGTGAACAAATTAAATATGGTGGCCCTATTACTTTGACTGATGAGCGTATTACTCGCTACTTTATGTTAATACCTGAGGCGGCACAGTTGGTTATTCAAGCAAGTTCAATGGCTACGGGGGGTGATTTGTTTGTGCTAGACATGGGCGAGCCTGTCAGAATATTTGATCTTGCGAAGAGGATGGTCGAGTTATCTGGCCTGACAATTAGAGATGAAAATAACACATATGGTGATATTGAAGTACAAATAACTGGTTTACGTCCAGGTGAAAAGTTATATGAAGAGTTGTTGATAGGTGATGATCCGATGCCGACTAGTCACGCGAGAATTATGAAAGCTCGCGAGGATTTTTTATATTGGGATATACTTAAAGATAAAATTGATGCATTGTCTGTTGTACTGGAGGCAAATGACGTGCAATTAATTTGTGATCATCTTAAGTGTCTTGTTTCGGGCTATCGATCGCAGGGTGAAGTAGTTGATTATGTTTGGGTGGAAAGGAATAAGTATGAGATTAATTAGAGGTGGAATAAATGAAAAATAACGAAATAGATAAATTATCTCTAATGCCGTTACTAATTGGTTTTGGCTTGTTACTTTCGATTAGCACTAGCTTGCGTAACTCTGATTTTCCAATTGGCCCTGGAGAAGTTTTCCTAACTATTTTCGCGGGTGTCGGTTTTTTGAGTTTTGAATTTAAACGTCTATGGCGTAACCCAGTCGTTATTTTTTGGATCTTTGCTTTGACTGGTATGTTTCTGGGTGCCTGGTTATCTGTTGATAACGGTGTAAATAGTGCACATCATAGTATGGCATATGCATTTACTGCAATGATTACTATTGGAATGGTAGCGCTCCTTATGCAGTTGGATGATGCAGATTTACGTCGTATTATTTTTTGGCTATGCTGCCTAAGTGCAATAGTGCTTTGGTTCGGATTTTTCTTGTATTTATACGGTGATTCAACGTTGTTAAAATATATACGTATGCCTGAAGCTGGTGATATACGTTACTCTGGGTGGTCACTTAATCCCAATCAACTCGCTTTATTTTTTGTTCCACTGCCAGTGTGGGTGGCGGCGCTTTGGCGAAATGTTGTTAATCCCTCGCGATTGGAAATAGTGGGTTTTGTAATTCTTTTATTTGCTTTGATGCTAATGGGATTACTGGTTCGTAGTGATGGATTGTTTTTGGTTTGGATTTTTGAGTTTCTAATACTTATTTTTTTACGTTTACGTTGGGAGTTTAAGACGGCA
>JACCDN010859774.1_pt1 | contig 16192 bp, 15 predicted proteins | sample 7441691 | NCBI WGS metagenome assembly JACCDN01 (sample SAMN15323439, study PRJNA562643) | freshwater metagenome | isolation source: river surface water | place: USA:Blue River Watershed | collected 2017-08-16
ATTTTAGGCGGCGGTAAAAACAACAATGCCCCCGAATACGGAGGCATCGACACCATCAATAAATGGACACTGGAGCGCTTACGTTATGGCGCCCACCTGCAACAACAAACCGGCAAACCCATTCTCGTCACCAGTGGCGCCCCATACGGCGGCCGACCGGAGGCCGATGCCATGGCAGAAACCCTGAAAGAAGATTTTCACGCTAAAACCATCTGGGTTGAAGACCGCTCCAACGACACCGCAGAAAATGCTGCCTACTCGACCGCTATACTCAAACAACACGGCATCACCAACATCGCCCTCGTCAGCCAGGCTTGGCACTTGCCGCGCGCCGTCAAACAGTTCGAGCAACAAGGGATCCAAGTCACGCCTGCCGGCACCGGCTACACAAGCGCTGAACAGAACCCCATTGCTCAATGGCTACCTGAGGCAAGCGCACTACTCAAAAGCAGCATGGCCCTTAAAGAATACTTAGGCGCCGTATTCGGCAAATAAGAAGCCCGCCAACGGCGGGCTTAGCAGGAGCGCCAGAAGATCAAACTGCTTTACGCGCCAACCAACTCCGCCACACAAAAAATACCAGTGCGCCGAGCAGTAAACCACCGAATAGGCCACCCGCCAATACCGGCAGTTTCTTCGGCGCCACCGCACGCTCTGGCGCATAAATAGGTTCCAACAGCTGCAGCGGCTGCATCAAGGGTGCCGACAACTGAACCTTTTGTTCAATCAGCAGCTTTTGCAGACGTACAATCTCTTCACGCCTCAACAAGGCATTAAGCATCAAAAGCGAGGCACCATCCGCCGATGAAGTTGCCCGCTTTTCCAGCTGCGCCTGAAAACCTTCTGCCTCCGTCAACTGCTTCTTGGTCAGCACCAGCTGCTCTTCCAGCGTCTTGATCAACGGCTCAGCAATCGTAGTCTGCGATTGAGTCAACCGCCCTACCACCGCATTCACACAGGCCTCCGCCACCGCAATCGATGGTGCCCGGTAGCTCAACTGAATCAGTGCATTACCCTTCACCAGGCTTGCCTTTATCGCCTCGGCCAAACTCTGCAGATTTTTCGCCTGACAGATCTTCAACAGTTCATCGGTGTAAAACGTGGCAAGTTTCAAGCGCTCCAGTGTCTGCGCCACAGGTTCGACTTCTGCGCCCTTCGTGGTGGTGGCGCTAGGCATTCCCACCGTCGCCGGTTGAATTAGCGCTGTGGCCTCGTACTGAGTCGGCGAAATCGCCATGAAGCCCATAGCCCCGATCAAGCCTGCAATCAAGCCACCGGCCATCCAGCGCCATCCTTCTTTCAGTAGTTCGACAATATCCCACAGAGAAATTCCATCGTCGTCCTCGGACAGGTTTATTTGAGTTGGATTATTCATGCGGTCATTTTACCAAACGTCAATCAGTCAGCGACCGTACTTATCATCAAACCGCACGATATCATCTTCACCCAGATACGACCCACACTGCACTTCAATCATCACGCATGGGATAATGCCGGGGTTTTCCAGTCGGTGCTTCTGCCCTGCCGGGATATACGTTGATTCATTAGCCTGGATCAGAATCTCGGTATCCCCGTTAGTGATTTTGGCAGTGCCGTTAACCACAACCCAGTGCTCACTGCGGTGGTGGTGCATCTGCAGGCTCAAGCTGGCACCCGGTTTGACCTCTATCCGTTTGATCTTGAAGCCGTTGCCCTCTTCCAAAACGGTGTAAGTGCCCCAAGGCCTAGTAACTGTTCGATGCAGTTTAAAAGCTTCGTGCCCATCTTTCTTAAGCTGCGCAACGACCTTTTTAACATCCTGCGCTTTACCCGAGTGCGCCACGAGCAGAGCATCCGGGGTATCAATAATCATGAGGTCACTAATGCCTACAGTCGCAACCAAACGGTCTTCACTTTGCACAAAGGTGTTATGAGTATCAATGAAAATGGCTTCACCCAATGCCCGATTCTCAAAATCGTCGGGTTGTACTAAGTCACGAATTGCATTCCAGGAACCAATGTCATTCCAGCCAAAGTCTCCGGGTACCACAGCGACTTTGTCGGATTTCTCCATCACGGCATAGTCAATGGAAATGTCCGGGACGGTTCTGAAAAGCTCTGGCGGTATCTCGACCATCGCTGAGCCATTCAGCGGCTGCATGGCCTGCCAACAGATATCAACGACCTTGGCAACTTCCGGACCGGCTTTCCTTAACTCTTCCAGGAGTACACCCGCCTTAAAGCAGAACATACCGGAGTTCCAGAGGTATTTGCCCGAAGCCACATAGCCTTTGGCAGTTGCCAGATCCGGTTTCTCGACAAAGCGAGCGACCTTATTACCTGAGCTAAGCGCCTCACCCTGCTCGATATAACCGAACCCCGTTTCCGGGGCGGTCGGCACAATGCCGAAGGTCACCAGATAGCCATCTGCTGCCAACTTGCCCGCTTTGGCCATAGCCGAGGCAAATCCGGCTTGATCGGCGATTAAGTGATCGGCCGCCAGCACCAGCATCACGGCATCTGCGCCATGCGTTGCTTCAATATATTTAGCAGCCAAGGCGATGGCCGGCGCTGTATTACGGCCAAAGGGTTCCAATAAGAAATTGCCCGAAACACCAACCCGTTCCTTCTCATTCCTGCTCATAAAGTAGTAGTCACGGTTCGTGACAGTCAGCACTTTCGAACCAAGCGCTTTGGCTCGAGCATAGGTCTTCTCAATCAACGTCTCACCATCCGCCAGCTTCATGAAGGGCTTCGGGTGGCTTTCCCGAGAGGTTGGCCACAAACGCGTACCAGCACCGCCCGATAAAACAACGGAAATCATCGATTGCATTTCAGTAGGCATTCTTATTCACAAAACTTTTAAACACGGTCATCATTATAATCTTCAGATCCAGCCACAACGACCAGTTTGCTTAACCGCACCAAAGTTGACCTCATTTAACTCAATAAGAATCAAATTTTTTTTGTAAATTCATGTCAGGAATTTTTAAGATTTCTCGATAAATACTAAATGTTTTTTCAATAACAGCGTCAATAGAAAATTGTTCTTGCGCTCTTTTTTGACCATTAATTCCATACATAATGCGGCGCCTCTCGTCTCGCATTAACGCCAGAAGAGTCTTACCTAGCGCTGCTGCATCACGCACAGGTACCAGATCACCCGTTTCTCCATTGACTATTGCCTCACGGCACCCGGTAACGTCTGTAGTCACAACAGCACAGCCCGCTGCAGCTGCTTCCAATAAGGCCTTCGGCATCCCCTCTCTGTAGGAAGGTAGGCAAACGATAGCAGCTCTCGAAAACAGGGCGACCATGTCATCAACGTGACCCAACCACTCAATAGCGCCTCCCCGCTGCCAATTTTCTATTTCTTCAGTGGAAATGGCGCTCGGGTTTTTACAATCAGCAGCACCAGCCAGAAAAAATCTCCATTCAGGCGCATCTGCGTGTATTAATTTTGCCGCTTTTATGAATTCAACAACACCCTTGTCACGAATCATACGCGCTGGCAATAATACTATTCGTTCCTTTTTTTCCACTGCACAGCCCACAAAATTTTCAAGATTGACACCAGAGCCTGGGATTAACACCACTTGCTCTTTAAGGGCAAGACCGCTTGCGACGATGGATTTCTCATCATCTTTGTTTTGCACAATCACACGTAAATTCTGATGCCCAAAGGAAACGCGAGCAATCGTCTGATAAGCGACCTTAATCAATGCCCGCAGCAAACTTCCTTGCTCCGAAGCGGTAAACGCATACCCCATACCAGAGATCGCTAGGACAACACCTTTTACACCACTGAATCGGGCAGCAATGCCACCATACAACACCCCCTTGGGCGATACACAATGAATGATGTCTGGCTGATATCGACGCAGCACCCACATTAGCTGAAGCAAACCCCATAGTTCTATCAGCGGATTAATCCCTGCGCCATGAAAGCCAACTCGCTGGTGAACAACCCCAACTGCACCTAACGCCTTGTCTGCCAGACTCTCCATTGAGTCACTGCCTGGGCGCCCTGTAAACAGCCCTACTTCGTACCCTTCCTGCTGTGCATGTATTGCCAGAGACAAACGATGAGAGACAAAAAATGCCCCGTGGTTCACCACAAATGCAATACGTTTAAGTTGTGCCTTCATTCTCTAGCCAAGACTGGAACATTAGTACATCCCATAGGTGGTATTGCCAATTTCTTTGCCCAGACAAATGCTCTGCCCACTTAGCACGAATCGGCTTCGGATCAAAAAAACCTTCTTGACGAAGCCGATTCTCGTCCAGCAACTCTTCAGCCCACTCGCGCAAGGGGCCTCGCAACCATGAATCAATAGGCACACCAAACCCCATCTTGGGTCGCTCCACCAGCGCCTTCGGCACATACTTGTACAGGACTTGGCGCAAAATCCATTTGCCCATACCATCTTTGATTTTAAGTGCTTGGGGTATTCGCCAGGCGAACTCAACCACTCTATGATCTAAAAAAGGTACACGCCCCTCTAGAGAGACGCCCATCGCTGCTCTATCTACTTTGGTTAAGATGTCATCCGGCAAATAGCTGATCGAATCCAAAGCCATCATTCTTTGTACAGCATCCAATCCGTCTAATTTTGGCGTATTCCCTCTAAGAAAAGTAGCTGGTTCTGTAGCATCCAAAACGATTTCTTTAGGGTTCCAATGCGACACTAGGCCAAGATACAGATCATCTATACTTTTTGAGGAGAGTACACTGGCGCCCTTGTATAACTTATCTCCAATATTCGCCATATGCAAAGATTTTGGCAAAAGGGGCTGAATCGGCAAAAGTAGGTTGCTCCATGTTGCTGGCGATAGCGTATGAACCCCCTGTGTGACAACTGAACGTAACCCTCTGGGCAAACAGTTCAAACGACCCCAAAGATTGTTCGCCATCACGTATCGGTTATAGCCAGCGAATAGCTCATCGCCCGCATCACCAGAAAGAGAGACCATTACCTTTTGCCTAGCCAATTGAGATACTAGGAAGGTCGGTATCTGTGATGAGTCCGAAAATGGCTCACAAAATAAAGTAGGCAATTTTGGAATAACGTCCAACGCTTGCCGAGGCGAAACATAAAGCTCCGCGTGATCTGTTCCCAAATACTTCGCCACAGCCTTTGCATGAACAGCTTCGTTGTAGCCTTCTTCATTGAATCCAATGGTAAATGTTTGAACAGGGCGACTAGATTGAGCCTGCATCAGGGCAACGATTGTTGAAGAATCAATACCACCGGATAAAAAGGCACCTAAAGGCACATCAGCAATCATTTGCTGGCTGACCGCATCCCGGAGCAATACTTCTAACTCACCGACAGCCTGTTCAGCAGAACCGGTAAACTGATGTCGACTGCCGGCTGCTGCCACCTCGGTGAGAGACCAATAAGTCTCTACGATGGGCTCTCTCTCATCCAAAGAAACCTCCAACAACGTACCGGGCACTAGCTTACGAATACCACGGTAAATACTATAAGGCGCTGGAATATAATTATGACGCATTAACAAAGACAATGCACAACGGTCTATTTCACCAGCAAAAGATGGGTGATTTTTTAAAGCCTTCAGCTCAGAACCAAAAATAAATGCAGCTGAATCACCAGAATCTTGCCAGCCATAATAAAGAGGCTTTTCTCCAAGTCGATCTCGACCAAGAGTCAATTTTTTTGTCCGTATGTCCCAAACAGCAAAAGCAAACATACCAACACAGTTTTCAATAGTTTTTCGAATCCCCCAAGCCTCGAACCCAGCAAGTAGCGTCTCAGTATCAGAATGACCCCGCCAAACTGAAGCGAGCAGGTTTTCGCGCCGCAGCATAGTCCGTAAATGTAGATGATTGTATATTTCACCATTGAAAGTAATGACAAAGCGACCGCCAGCCGAAACCATCGGCTGCGCACCAGCGGAGCTTAAGTCCACTACGGCAAGCCGTCGATGTCCCAAATTAATACCAGCATCGAAGTCCGCCCAATATCCATCACTGTCGGGCCCACGATAAGCAATGGCATCTGTCATATTTCTAAGCCAGACATTATTCTGTTCATGCGAAGTTCGCCCACTCCGCATTAGAAAACCGGCGAACCCACACATTAGTTATCTACTCCAAACACCAGCAAGTCATAACGAGAAGCTGCACAATTATCAACCAAAAATCCACCTAGGAATAAATTCTTGCGGAAAATAACCAATTGTTAGCAATGGGCACCTGATTGGTCTCATACAACAATTCTCATCAAGCTTTTAAAGAATAAACTTCTTCGTAACGTTTTACAGCAGTGTGAATTCCAAAACTATCAACAACTCTCCTTCGCGCAGCAAAACCAATAGCCTGCAGATCACCATGGGGCATAAGCTCAAGATCCATCAGGGTTTTTGCTAAAGCATGTGGATTACATGGTGGAACGACCCTGCCTGCTTGTCCTACAATTAAAGCGGCATCACCAACATCTGTGACAACGCAAGGAACTTGCATCAGCATTGCTTCTGCAACCACATTAGGGAACCCTTCAGCTTTAGAGGCAAGGCATAGCACATCTAACGAATACATTATGTTAGGAATATCTTTGCGTTCTCCTAGGAGAATAAATTTGGCTTGACCTCCTTTTTTTAGAATTATTGAATTAAGCTTAGAATTATGGCAATCAATATCTCTACCAACCATAAGAAAATTGTAATTCTTTGTGCGCTGCGCAGCGATGATTCCTGCTGCCTCGACAAAATTATCATGTCCTTTTAAAGGGTCAAAACGGCCAACGATGCCGATAATAAAGGAGTCATGGGGCAACCCTAGCAGAGATCTTATAGCTTTTTTTGATTGTAATGGCGGCATAAAAAACTTAGTATCAAATCCATTTGGTATCACAATCATACGATTGTGATCAAAGCCCAGCATGGCATGGCTTTTCACACCAGCACGAGAGCAACAAATGATTGACTTTGGAATGGTGCGAGAAAGCATCGCGCATAGGCGCACAACGAGGCCTGTAACAGAGATGCTACGCTGTGGTATTTCAGTATTGCGTATATTCCAAATCACATTGGAAATCCCTGCGAGCCTACCCGCCAGGCCGCCTAGGAGATCTGCATGATACATCCAAGTCTGGATGACGTCAGGCTGATCTCGCCGTATCAAACGCCACAATCTGAAGAAGGCATAGATTATTGTCGAAGGCTTCGCGCACAAAGCGTTAATAGTATAACCTTTTGCAACAAGATCACGTCCAATAGATCCAATGTTAGTGAGCGAAACAATGGTGTGCGAATGATTTGGCATATTAGTGACCAATCTACACAACATAGATTCAGCACCTCCCGTTTCTAAACCAACAATCACATGCATAACTTTCATCGAATTTTAAGAATATTGTTAAAGTTCATATTATTGGAATTCAAAAATTGGGCAAAATAAAAGCACCGTTTCACTGCCGCATTGAAGGGCCAAGACTGAGCGCGGGATTAAAAGGCACTGAGATAAATAATGCAAGCCAAAACCACCAGACAAATGTGTTCCACATTGGCGCCGCAGTCATAAAAACAAAAAGTAGGGCGTATTTTCTAAGCGACATGTGCGAATTTTTCAGATGAGAAATACAAAGAAAAAAAACTCCCAACCCAAATAATCCAACGCCATAGACCATGAAATAGGCTGAGTTATAAGCGAAAGCACCATGGAGATGGGAAAAACCATTACCAAAAATTTCAGTTATTGAAATATTCAGATCCTTAATTTTCAATAAATTTCCATATCGCGTAATGGCAGAGCCATCATTGCTCAAATCAGACAAGCGACGATCAAGAAGAGCTACAAACTCGTCTGCGAGCAATCCAGAATAAAATATCAATAATATAACAACGGGCCACAAAATAATGTTGTGATTTTTGTATCCAATCAACATTATAAGCATAACGAGAGCCCATGCAACCATGCCCCAGAGAGAGAAAGAAAGCAGCACTGTAAAAACGACTAAAGCAAAGATAAAATCAATCCTTGGCATAATCATGAATCTTATTACCAGAAACAAAAGCATTGTAAAACTATATGAGGCAGGTTCCAGGTAAAGGCCAGTAGGACGGAAAATTGAACTTAATGCACGCGGCTCAAGTACATCCAAAAAAAATGGCGGCAACACTTCACCCGACAGATAATAATAGATAAATTGTGCAAAAAACCAAAGCATGTTGGCCACTAAAAAAATATTCACAAAAATTGAGAACGCATCAAAGTCTATTTTGGCCACATACGTCAACTGGAAGACAGCCATACCAGCCATCATCCCAAAAGCGAGCTTTATAGAGCTAGGATCATCCAAAATACCTATATATGAATAAACAATCAACCAGAGCCATAGCGCTGTTAAAAACACTAAATCGTTTCTGGGCACTTGAAATTTTGGAACGAAAAACAATCCCAACAAAAGAAGCCCGAAGCCTAGAAAATCAAGTGGACGTAGACCTACTGATGCGTCATAGACGTCCCAAAACCCAAAAAAAAACAACAGCAACCCAAACAGGGTGGAGTTGGTGAATTTTATTTTGTGGCTACCTATTTTTTTCTCCAAAAGCCCAAAACGTGAACGCCCTCAAATAATTCAAACAAATCTTTAGTATTAAAATTATTAGAGAGCGGCAACTAAGGGCACGCCATCCTGATCTTAACATCAAGAAATAACCGATTGCAATACTCTTTGAGCGTCGCCGAACTGAAGCATAGGTTGAAAGCCTATCAACCCCGGATTGGTCATACCGTCTAACGACCAAAGGATACACAATGCATAGAAAACCATTCTTGATGATGTTAAAATAACTCAACCCCTCGACACCGCGAAGACTTTCAGGATAGGGATAATCCAAAATAACATCTCTTCTGACAACTGGAAAAGATTCACCGTACGTACCATGTATGATATAGCTATCAATATCTAGCATCACAGGATATTTAATAAGCTGCCCAACACAATCACCAGAATTAGAAACTGACCTAAAAAAAATGATGGACTCGTCAACCAATTTGTTGAGTATTTTCTTGAATTCACCACGCGAATTTGAAACAAGCTCATCATCTGAATCTAAAAATGCAACAAACTTGTACCTTGAAGCTTTTGCACCTGCATTCTTTGCGCCCGTGACGCCTATATTTTTCTCTAACAGCAAATAACGCAAAATCCCCTCATTTATTTCTTTGTGGTATCTTGCCTCGATCATGTTACGTGTATTATCTGTAGAACAATCATCCACCACCAAAACTTCGTGAGGGAGTATGTCGCGAGAAAACTTCAACGCACTATCTATACTTCGACAAACAAGCCTCCTTCTATTGTATGTTGTGATGACTATGCTAAGCAAACCAGCGCCCTCAAGGGGATAAGACAGTTATGTTCCCTACTAATTTTCGCTCTGCTGATACTTGCATTTAAAGTTATCGCTTCAATAAAAATCATCTTATGCCAAAAATCCTGTAAAGCATTTGAATTTTCAAAAGCACATTTTTCCTATGTCTTTCAGGAAGCTTATTGATAAGCCAGCCTTTAAAGGCTCCATAAATTTTGATCAATGATTCGCCCCTGGTCATAACCCTTCTTGTTTTGAAGCTTATTCTGTAACCTATTTTTCTTAATTTTCTTGCTGACGGCCTAATCCACAACCCTCGCTCAACCCCATGCATGTATCTGAAGTGATCTTCGCTCACAGAACAAAATTTATCCAGCCCTCTTGACCGCTCGCTGCCCAGCAACTCAAACTCCCACGGAGTCTCGCCTGGCTTCACAATATAATCAAACACGTTTCTTTTCCATATAGTCGCAAACAATGAAACTCTATATGATGCTTCCTTTCCTAATATCCCCACCTCTGAATTCATCCACACTTCTGGTTTTGGATTAGAACGAAGCCTTAAAAAATTAATATCTTCTTTCAGTACGAAATCAAAGATTGACTTTATTTTCTTAGTACAAACCGCCTCTGAAAGAAAGGCATCGTCAATCCAAAAGAGCACATGAGAGCTTTTCACATTTTCAAGGGCTTTGCAGATCGTAGTTGACCAATCTAAATCTTCGCCCGCAAGCAATGTGACCACCCGTTTATCTTGATATACCATTTCATTAGCAACAAGAAAAACAGGGTATGGGCAATCTGGCCAGTACTTAAAAAACTCTCCAAACAACGGCTCCCAAAGATCTGAATATTTATCACATGAGGCGACAACGATTGCAAGGGATGACTCTTGATTCATTACTGGTAAAACTTCCGAATTGAAAAACAAACTCTATCTATTTCGTCATCTGTAAGCTGGACTGCTGATGGTAACCACAGCCCCTGTTCTCCAATAAAATTAGATATGGGATGTACACCGTGAGTTTGATATGCCTTCTGTTGGTTGATGGGCGGGTACATAACGCGCGTACCAATTGCTGCTTCTTTAAGATAACCCTGAAGCCCATCTCTGTCCTCGGCAATACAGTCAATAAACCATGGGGCTGTTCTTTCAAGATCATGCTCAAATAATTTGATCTGACTCAACCCTGCTAGCTTATGCTTGTATCGACGCCAAATCTCTTTTTTTCTGAAAACTCGGCCCTGCAACTTCTTCATTTGTTCAATTCCGATACATGCTTGTAGCTCAGTGAACTTGAAGTTGTACCCCACGGAATCATGAATATCGTTCCCCCCCCCCGATCTGCCAAAATCTTTTAAGCGTCTCAATCTTTGTGCCATTTCTTCGCTATCGGTTATGAGTGCACCACCTTGTCCGGTTGAAATGATCTTCGGTGCAGAAAATGAGAAGCTGCCGATAACTCCTGCTCGACCTATATGCCTACCATCAGGGTAAAAGGAACCAAGTGACTGTGCTGAATCTTCGATGAGTAGGAGCGCCTTCTCTTTTGCAAGATTCTCAAATGCCTCGATCCCTGCTTTAGGATATCGACCATTTGCCGACACAAGCATAATAGCCTTCGTCCGAGGCGTTATTGCCTTACGAACAAGTTCGATATTTAGGCACAATGTTTCAGGCTCGACGTCTACAAATACTGGGACAGCACCAAACATCTTTATAGAGTTTGGGGTTGCAATCATCGTGTAGTTCGGAACAATAACTTCATCTCCAGCAACCACTCCAGCTGCCATTGCAGCCAGCGTTAGGCTGATTGTTCCATTGTTCACAACGATGCAGTGCTTAGCGCCCGTGAACTCAGCAATCATCTGCTCAAATTTTTCAGTGCGCTTAAACTCTGTGATAAAGCCATCTTCATCCATATATTCACAAATCGCGCGCTTCTCTTCTTCGCCGAACAACGGGCGCATTTGCATGATCAAATCATGTGCCATTTAGTTAGATCTCCACTCTTTCTCTAACTTTAGTATTTGTTCACGATCACGCGCCTTAAGTCGCTTTGCGGGTACGCCAGCGAAGAGCTCCCAAGCCGCTATATCGCCTTTCACTAGCGACTGGGAGCCCACGGCAGCCCCATCATTAAAAATCACGTTTGGAAGTACGGTACTATTAGCACCAACTATACAATGCCGACCCAGTCGAATTTCTCCGATCTGCACATTGCCCTTGTACTCAAGCGGAACCAAAGGTGACGCAATACCGGAAACGTAATCGTCGCTCCCTGCTGCAAGAACCACATTCGGGGCCAACGTTGAGAACTCTCCGATTGCTATTGAAGCACCTCTACCGCCTATAAGTTTACACCCTGAAGCAATGTGCACATTGCTTTCAACAGAAAGCGCTGTGGATATGTAAGTAAAGTCATCAATGATAACGTTATCACCAATTGAAACCAATTCCGGGTAACGAATTCTTACAGTTTTTCCAATGATTACATTATTCCCGCAATGTTTGAGTTGCGAAATATCAAAGAATATGTTTTCGTTCAAAAACGTCTCCGATCTAAATCCGGACCCAAGTAAGGGCCATTCTTTATCTCAAGCACTTGTGTGCCATCCTCTAAAATGTCGTAACCATGGCCGCCACGCAGCAGAATAATTACATCGCCCGCACCCACTACCAACTCAGCCACTTTCTCTTCACGTGTATTGAAAACATTAGCCCGTAGTTTTCCACTGCGCACAAAAAGCACTTCCTGTGTCCAAAGCACTTCTCGTTTCACTTCATTATGAATATGTGCTTTTAGCTCTTTTCCTGCGCCATAGCCCCAAACCCCAACCTGAATAAAATCTCCATCTCCAGAAAAAAAATTCAAGCCATCCTTCCACACTGCCGATGCAGGAATATGTCGCGCCAGAACTAAATCGCCTTCTTTAATTTCAACTACATCAGCCATGTTGTGCTCCATTTTTTATATACCAATCAATCGCCTCTCTGACGCCATGCGTAAAGTCTCGCTGAGGCATCCATCCAAAGTGCTTTGCACCTCGACTACCATCGACTGTTTTATATGGCGCGCCATCAGGCTTCGTTGTGTCAAGGACTAACTCACCTTCATACCCAACCAGCTCTTTGATGAGCTGGGCCATTTCCGCAATCGAGATGCCTTTACCTATGCCAATATTAATTGGATCCGTTGAAGGTTCCACATCGAGTGCACGCACCATCGCTTCTGCACCATCGTCCACATGTAGCCATTCCCGCACAGGTTTGCCACTGCCCCAAACAACTACTTTTGGCTGATTCTCTTCTTTTGCACGGACCATCTTCATGATCAGCGCACCAAGGGCATGCGATCTTTCTTCTTCAAAATGGTCTTCAGGACCATACATGTTCGAAAGAATTAAATTGATTACGTCTAACCCGTATTGTTTTGCGTAGGCCCAAGCACCAACCCAAGAAGCTTTTCTGACGAACCCATAAACCATCACTGACTCATGCAGGGCCCCGTTCCAAAACTCATTCTCTTTAAAGAAAGTTGCTTCGCCGGGATACGCACAGTTTGAAATAGGGTTTACAAGACGTTCCACTTTACTTGCATGAACCGCCTCGAGAAGGTTGAGCGTCATCTGAAGATTGTTCTGGAACAATTCCGCTGGATGCTTGTAACCAAACTGAATGCCGCCCACGTAGGCAGCACAATTCAGAACATACTTAGGCTGCTGCTTTTGAAAGAAATCTATCGTAGCGGGCCTGTCTCTAAGATCTAGCCCTTGAGAAAGAGATGTACCAGCATATTCAATACCTTTGGCATCAAGCGCTCGGCACACCCGTTTACCCAGGAAGCCAGTGGCGCCGGTAACAACGATCATTGATCCGGCCCTCCGTAGGTGTCGAATTTAAGATCGTAATTCACCATAATGCTGACCAACTGCTTAATGGATGTTTTTGGCTTCCATCCAAGCTTGTTTCGGGCTTTAGTTGGGTCTCCCCAAAGAAGATCGACTTCTGCCGGACGAAAATATTTGGGATCAACGGCAACAAGTACTTTCCCAGTATTGGTATCAATGCCTTTTTCCTCTTTACCAGTTCCTTCCCAACGAAGCTTAATGCCCACGGCCTCAAAAGCCCACTCAACAAACTGACGAACGGTGTAGGTTTCACCGGATGCAATCACGTAATCGTCCGGAGTTTCTTGCTGAAGCATGAGCCACATGCATTCGACGTAGTCTTTTGCATAACCCCAATCACGTTTTGCATCCAGATTTCCGAGCGTCAGTATGTCTTGTCGCCCCTGAGAAATACGGGCCGCTGCTTTGGTAATTTTTTTGGTGACAAACGTTTCGCCACGGCGCGGTGATTCATGGTTAAACAGAATACCATTGCAAGCGTATAGGCCGTAGGACTCTCGATAGTTCACTGTTACCCAGTACGCGTACAATTTTGCAGCTCCGTAAGGAGATTTTGGGTAAAACGGTGTTTTCTCGGATTGAGGCGCTGTTTCCGGCAGACCGCCAAATAATTCAGAAGTTGATGCCTGGTAAAACCTTGGTTTTTGGCCTAAGTCCTTGATGGCGTCCAACAGCCGGATTGTGCCTACGGCATCTACCTCGGCAGTGTACTCAGGCACTTCGAAAGAAACTGCAACGTGAGACTGTGCGCCCAGGTTATAGATTTCATCTGGCTCGATTTTTGATAGAAGCGTATGTAGATTACTGGAGTCTGATAAGTCACCGTGATACGTCTTGAAATTCGGGTGATCCATAATGTGATCAATTCGCTGCGTTGTAAAAACTGAGCTACGGCGAACAATAGCGTGAACCTCATAGCCATTATCAATGAGGAACTCTGCAAGATAAGAGCCATCTTGGCCGGTAGCTCCTGTTATAAACGCTCGCTTCATAGTTTATTAACCCTAAGTGTTTGTTTTTTTGAGATATTTATATATGCACCGAACTATTGTAACCCAAACTTTCTACAAATTAATTTTCTCAATGATGCACGCGCTTTAGAAGCAGCCATAGTGGAAAAAAAAACACCAGAAACACCAGCAACTATCAAATACGTTATAGAAACGAATACTGAGGTTCCAGCCGGATAAAATCCCTTAATCACGATTACACCTATTAGCGAGGCGACCAAAGGATATACGACATCTTCCAGGTACCATTGAGTCTTTTCACCTGGCAATATTTTTTTATATATAAAGTGCGCACTTATAGACAAATAACCAACATTCAAGGCAACCCAAACAATCGCGGCGCCATAAACACCATATTTTGGAACAAGCATCAACAGCGCGGGAATGAGTATGAGTATCGCCACTACGTTTGTTATTACTGTAAGCCTTGTCGAACCTATCGCCAACTGTGCAATATAGGGAACGCCCATCATTCCGTTTAATAAAGTTCCGAAAGCCATCAATTTGAGCAAATCAGAGGTATGCTGAACTAGGGAGACATCATTTGTCCACAAGACAAGCAGAGTCTCTGAAAAGCAAATAACTAGCCATGTAGCACTCCCAAGAACGATGGTAACCAGTTGAGCCGCAATATGAAAAATTTCTGAAAATTGGCTAGAGTTTCCATTTTGATGCAACTCTGCCAACTTTGGCAGCATCGCTTGAATAACCGGTGATGAAAGATACGTTAATCCACCCACTGCCGTAACAATTAATGTGTAGTACCCGTAATCTGACAACGGGACTAGAGTTGGCAATATTATTTTGTCCACATTTGTTAGTATTAACACCGTAATAGATATTAAAAACATCCCGCCAGCGAATTTGCGAGAATCTTTCATAACGTCTATAGACGCTTTTGCCGAACGCTCACCCTTTGGAATATTTTTATAGGTCGCTGCCCACAGTAACAAAACCGTGACTAGTGAAATGCATGCTTGCCATACAAAGAAAGCATTTAATGTTGGCGATACGAAAACCAGCAAGAATGCTGCCCCCCCCCAACGGAAGGTCATAGTCATGCTATTAATTGCATTGAACAACACATGCCGCTGCAAGCCTATTATAGCGCTGCGATGTATTCCTTCAACAAAGCGCAACGCAACTACTAACCCCATGAGCATAAATGCATTACTTACAACACTAGGCTCTAGAACATCAGAATGAACCCAATTTGCCGCTAACCAACTCGCGCTGATTATCACGCCCAAAGCTATTATTAAGGCCACAGCACAACCAATCAATTCGACACTGCGTAGTAAATCTCTGATTGATTGGTTGGTATATCCCCCAGCTGTAAACCGGGCCATCTCCCTGCTCAACATTGGCGTCATGCCCATATCCAGCAACGAAAGGCAAGCTTGGAGCACGCTGTAAGTTCCGATCAAACCATATGCATCTATTCCCAAATATCTAATGTATAGAGGCACAAAAGCCAAGCCTATAATTGCGACCCAGATTTGACCGAAATAATTGGCGACAATATTACGTTTTAGCAGGGCTCACTCTTTCGTTCAATTATGCTGTATTCTATTTACACACAAAAAACTAGCTGAAGGAGAATCAATAAACACGCTTCAAAAACCCATCTGGCGCAACAGTAATCAATAATTTGTGTTGTATTGATTTATCAATTTCGAACTCTGGGTGGGTTTTCAGATATTCCCACACAGCTGTCTTTGGGTTGTCTCCTGGCCCCCATGGGCGATCAGGGAACATTTCTGCCGGCATGTCTTCCACCACAGTGTCAAATACAACGCAGTAGCTGCCAACACTTGTCAAAGGCGCATAAGCTTCCAGCTCGGCAAGCACATGATCATGCGTGTGATTAGAATCAAGGCAAACGAGAATGCGTTGGTAACCTTTCGCAACCTGCCGTACCTGCTCAATAATCTCAGGAGCGATGCTAG